>ERZ779889.15-NODE-15-length-229421-cov-16.546506_pt1 | contig 229421 bp, 202 predicted proteins | sample MGYA00511030_ERZ779889 | MGnify/ENA primary metagenome ERZ779889 (study PRJEB29588, sample SAMEA2160616) | human gut metagenome | biome: human gut; feature: human-associated habitat; material: faeces | place: Denmark | collected 2008/2010 ...
ACTGCTCCTTCAAACCATCTCTAAATCCGCCTCAAGAGAATGGACTCCGGCTTTCTCATTTGTTTTTAAACAACCTCTAAGCAACGGTAGATGCCCGATGGGTATGTAATACACTGCCTCCGCCACTATATTTCAAATGAAATATGGCCGGATGCATTGATTGCATATACAGGCGTGGGCTTCTGGCGTTGCCGTCCGACATGAATAAGGCAATGCGAGAAGCCTCCAATGGTAGGACGGTAACAGATACAGTCTCCCACGCTTTCCTTTTATAACCGATCTGATGCTAACGAGGGGAAGACCACGGCACACATTTTTCGCTGATGCAGGTATTCATGCATGCTGCCTGATGGAATTTTATACAGTTTAGATAAAACCTGTCTGTTGTCTTGCCCGGCAGACAGCAGATCTGCTGCGATTGCGCATTCCGTCAGAATCATCGGAAAAGGGGCTTTCTCAGGATGCAGACGCCTGACTTCGCTGACAATTCCGGACTCCGTAATATCCATAGAGCCGTACGCTTTCTCAGGCTGTACGGGAATTACCGATCTCATCATTCCTGCCTCGGTGAAAACCGTCGGCAACAATGCTTTCCTGTTCTGCATACGACTCGCATCACTGACGCTGTCCGGTTGCGTCACTGACATAGGAGACAACGCCTTTGCCGGATGCGAGGCATTGCGGACAATCAGGATTTTAAACGAAAAGCCGCTGAGCTGCACACCGGGATTCGAAGAGACGGTGCTGAAAGACGCAATTCTCTGCGTGCCGTGCGGAAGCCTCGAAGCCTACAAGAGAGTCGCCCCGTGGAAGAATTTCGCGAATATCGCAGAGACGGATTTCCACGCGACGCCGGAAAAAGGATAATGGCAGCTATTCCCTCATCACGAACGAAAAAATTCTTCCGGAGGGGGAGCCAATGGCGCGGGCTGAGAAGTAGCGCCGGGGGTTGCACCGGGTACATCCCTGAGGCATGGAGATATTGCCCGGCTTAATACCCGCTTCGGCGAGTTGCGACGCTACGTATGAGGGCAGGTCTACGTGGGGACGGACGCCTTCACGCCTGACCACAAATTCTTCCGGAAAACGCACGGCCACCTCCTCCCCTACTTCAAAGCATTCCACGCAGATACAAGGCCGGATGGCCGCACGGATATCCGAAGGTTCCGCTCCAAGTTGCACCATCCTTGCAACGGTTCTGCCGACAATGCCTGCCACCGCGCCGCGCCAGCCCGCGTGGACTGCGGCGACAATTCCGGCACCGGGCGCCGAAAGAAGCACCGGGACGCAGTCGGCGGTGTTTACCCCCACGGCCACGCCGGGCAGTGAGGTGATTACAGCGTCGGTACTCTCAAGTTCTTCCGGCGGGAAAGGCACACGGTCGACCACTGCTATACGGCAACCGTGGGTCTGGCGGGGCACAATGAGCGCTTCTGGCCTCACGCCGAGAAATGCGGCGAGTTCACGGCGACACTCTGCGACATGGGCCGGAGAGTCGCCGACGTAGTGGCAGACGGAAAATCCGCTGTAAGGATCTGAAAAATCAGCGCCGGCGCCGCGCCAGGTGTTGCCTGCACGCGCGCCGGCGAGCTGTACCGGTTCTATGGGAATCATTATTTCTTTCTGAGTTTCAGCACCTGGGCGGAACGGGATGGCAGGTAGAGCTTAAGCCATTCCCTTCCGGTGGGCGCGAAAAGCGGATCGGTCTGAGTGAGGTGCGACACGCTCTCGTCGATGTTGCCGTAGCCTCCGAAATCAGGACTGTCGGACGACAGCACCACGTCGTATTCTCCCGCCGGGGCGAGGATACCGTAGTCGGTGAACGACTTGGAGGGGTTGAAGTTGAACACGAACACGAGGTCGCCGCGCGAGAAAGCGAGCACCTGATCATCGTCTTTCTCCCAGAGTTTCACCACCGGGAGCGACTGGAAGTTGTAGACACCGCTCACGAGATGAATCATGGCGTTGTCGAAATTGTTAAGGAAGCGGTATTTGAGTTCCTGACGGTCGACGAGATCCCACTGGCGGCGGGCATACTTGTAGCTCCAGCCGTTGCCCTCGCGGGGGAAATCGATCCACTCGGGATGGCCGAACTCATTGCCCATGAAATTGAGGTAGCCTCCGTTGATGGTGGCGAGGGTGACGAGGCGTATGAGCTTGTGGAGCGCCATGCCGCGTGCCACGATCATATTGTCGTCGCCCACCATCATGTGCCAGTACATCTCCTTGTCGATAAGCCGGAAAATCACTGTCTTGTCGCCCACGAGCGCCTGATCGTGGCTCTCCACGTAGGAAATTGTCTTTTCGTCGGAGCGTCGGTTGGTGAGTTCCCAGAAAATCGAAGTAGGATGCCAGTCCTCATCTTTCTTCTCCTTGAGAATCTTGATCCAGTAGTCGGGTATACCCATGGCCATGCGGTAGTCGAAGCCGATGCCGCCGTCCTTTACCGGCACTGCGAGGCCGGGCATTCCGCTCATCTCCTCGGCTATGGTGATGGCCTGCGGATTGAGGGTGTGGATGAGTTTGTTGGCGAGGGTAAGATAGGTGATCGCGTTGGTGTCCTGACCGCCGTTGTAGTAATCGTCGTAGGAGCCGAACGCCTGTCCGAGACCGTGGTTATAGTAAAGCATCGAGGTGACGCCGTCGAAGCGGAAACCGTCGAAGCGGTATTCCTCGAGCCAGAACTTGCAGTTGCTCAGCAGGAAGTGGAGCACTTCGTTTTTGCCGTAGTCGAAGCAAAGAGAGTCCCAGGCGGGGTGTTCGCGGCGCCCGTCGCCGTAGAAATACTGGTTGTAGCTGCCGTCGAGGCGTCCGAGGCCTTCCACCTCGTTCTTCACGGCGTGGCTGTGGACTATGTCCATAATCACCGCGATGCCGAGCTCGTGAGCCTTGTCGATGAGCGACTTGAGCTCTTCGGGAGTGCCGAAGCGGCTCGAAGCGGCGAAGAAACTCGACACGTGGTAGCCGAACGAACCGTAATAGGGATGCTCCTGAATCGCCATGATCTGGATGGCGTTGTAGCCGTCGGCCGCTATCCGCGGCAGCACGAGGTCGCGGAACTCGGCGTAGGTGCCTACCCCCTCGCGCTCCTGCGCCATGCCTATGTGGCATTCGTAGATGAGCAGCGGGCGGGTGTCGGGGCGGAAGCGGCGCACTTTCCATTTATAGGGTTCGGGACTCCACGCCTGGGCGGAAAAAATATGGGTGGTGTCGTCCTGCACCACGCGGGTCGCATAGGCGGGGATGCGTTCTCCCGAACCGCCGTCCCATTCCACGAGCATTTTATAGAGGTCGCCGTGGCGGATGTCGGCGGGTTTGAGCTTTATTTCCCAGACGCCGCCCGGTTTGCTTTTGAGGGCGTATTTTTTCAGCTTCTTCCAGTTGGAGAAATCGCCTGTGAGAGTGATGGCTGTTGCATTGGGAGCCCATTCGCGGAAAATCCAGTTGCCCTTGTCGTCGCGGTGAAGTCCGAAATACTCGTGGGCGTTGGCGAAATCGGAGAGCGATTTCGCGCCGCCGCTGAGAAGGTTTTCCTCCTTGGCCACTGCGTCGTTGTAGCGTCCGGTGATAGCTTCGGAGAACGGCTCCAGCCACGGGTCGTTCTTTATAATGTTGAGAGTCTTCTTTTTCATGAAAATGAAGATTTTATACTGATGATTATTTTGCCGCACTTAGCGCGGGCGGATGATTACGGCAAACTTACTGAAAATTTTGCAGAAAACTGCCATCAAGGCGCCAAAATATCTTGAAATAGCCGAATTTAACCGATTTAACAGCTATTTATAGAAAAAAGTCTTAACTTTGCGGTTCTAACCCAAAATGCGAATTATGTTTTCAGGAATAGTTGAAGAAGCGGCAAAGGTTGTTGCCGCGAAGCGCGAAGGAGGCAATCTGCACCTTACGGTCGCTTCGACATTCACCGACGAGCTCAAGATAGACCAGAGTGTGGCGCACAACGGCGTCTGCCTCACCGTGGTGTCGCTCAACGGCGACGGTACCTATACAGTCACGGCGATTCAGGAAACCCTTGAGCGCTCGAATCTCGGCGACCTGAAAGAGGGAAGCCTCGTGAACCTCGAAAGGTCGATGATGATGAACGGACGTCTTGACGGCCACATCGTGCAGGGGCACGTCGACACCACCGCAGTGTGCGAGGCCATCGAGGAGGTGGCAGGCAGCCGGTATTACAAATTCCGCTACCGCGCGGACAGGGAACTCGCCGCCAAGGGCTACATGACGGTGGAAAAGGGATCGGTGACGGTAAACGGCGTGAGCCTGACCGTGTGCGATTCCGAGCGCGACAGTTTCCGCGTGGCGATAATTCCATATACGCTCGAACACACCAATTTCAGGGAAATCAACGTAGGATGCCGCGTCAACATCGAATTCGACATCATAGGCAAGTATCTTGCGCGCCTGGCCGACTTCGCCGCCGAGCCAGACGGCCAGAACGGTCCCGGCCCGAGCATACACTGAGGGTCTGAATCCGTCGCGGAACAAAAGACGGAAGCCTGTTGTTATACACTGCGGTGGCAGATGGCGCAGAGGAAAGTTCTTTTTTAATGTTTTTTATTAAAAAAACGGGCAAGTCCGAAAGGATTTTAACTAACTTTGCAGCTTGCTAAGCCACCGTCGCCGGGAAAGCGACATTCCCGCACGCAATCTTCAGGCTTAATTTATATTAAAGAAATATGGACAACGTAAAAAACGAAAAATTAGACCGAATCAGCTATGCTCTCGGACTGAGCATGGGCAATAACTTCCGCGCCAGCGGAATCCCCTCGATCAACGTACAGGACTTTGCCGACGGCGTGGCAGCCGTGTTCGACGGCCTCGCTCCCAAAATGAGCTACGACGAAGCCAAGGAGGAAATACGCAAGTATTTCACAGCCATGGAAGAGCGTCAGAAAGCCGAAGCCGATAAGATGGCCAAGGTAAACGAAGAGGCCGGAAAGGCATTTCTCGACGAGAACGGCAAGCGGGTTGAGGTGAAGACAACCCCCTCGGGTCTGCAGTATGAGGTGCTCGCTGAGGGCAACGGCCCGAAGCCTGCCGCAACCGACACCGTTGAGGTGCACTACACCGGCAAGCTGATCGACGGCACCGTTTTCGACAGCTCGGTAGACCGCGGCGTTCCCGCCACTTTCGGCGTGACACAGGTGATTCCCGGATGGGTCGAGGCCCTTCAGCTCATGAACGAAGGCTCGAAGTGGCGTCTGTTCATTCCCTCGCAGCTTGCCTACGGCCCGCAGGGCGCCGGCGGCGTAATCGGCCCGAACGCCACCCTTATTTTCGATGTTGAACTTCTTAAGGTTAATCCCGGAAAATAACACATATAATATACCATTCATTTTTCAACAAAAAGATTATGAAAAAACTCCTTATGGCTTGCGGCGTTGCCGCAATGATGTTAGGCGTCAGCTCCTGCAACGGCGGAAGCTCGTCGAGCGCCGACAAGACTTTCTCCGACTCACTGGCAACGGCAGTCGGCGAGTTTCAGGGCTACCGCCTGGCTTCGGAATACGAATCAGTTCCCGAAGATCAGAAAGCCAACCTTCCCAAAGACGAAATACTCCGCGGCATCAAGCAGGTTATCATGACCGACACCACCAAGCAGGCCTATATCTCGGGCCTCAGCATCGGCATGCAGGTTTATTCGCAGCTCTACCGCTACGAGCAGGCCGGCATCAAGGTTGACCGCGCGAAACTCTATGCCGCCTACGCAAAAGCTTTCAGCGTTGACTCCATCAACGCCGAAGATATGGACAAGGCTCAGGAACTCTTCCGTCAGGTTTCGGAACAGGCCCAGCAGATAATGATGCAGAAGTACGAGGAGAAACAGAAGGCTGCCGAAGAGGCAAAGAAAGCATCTCCCGAAGCTAAAGAAAACATCTCGAAGGGCGAAGCCTACATCAAAGCTCAGAAAGAGAAAGACGCTGCCATCAAGACTACCGCCAGCGGTCTCTCGTATAAGGTAATAAGCGAAGGTACCGGCGAACCCGTAGGCAAAACCGGCCGCGCTACCGTATCTTACAAAGGCACCCTCATCGACGGCACCGTGTTTGACCAGAACGACAATGCTACTTTCGCTCCCTCGCAGGTAATCCCCGGTTTCGGCGAAGGTCTCGGAATGATGAAGAAAGGCTCGAAGTACATATTCTACATCCCCGGTGATCTCGCTTACGGTGCAAACGGCACCCCCGACGGAAAGATCGGCCCGATGGCTACCCTCATTTTCGAGGTTGAGGCCAAGGACGTGACCCCCGCTGAATAATTCGCATAATCATAAAACTGACGCCGCTGTGCCCGATACGGACGCAGCGGCGCTTTCGTTTTTTCAGCCCCGCAGCAGAGATTTATCGGCGCGGATAGGCAGTGGTTCAGAGAATTTTCGTAATTTTGCGATGAATATGAAAACCTTTCACCGAATTTTATCTCACGTCTTGCTCGCGGCCGTCATGCTCGCGCTTACCGGCGCATGCCGCATAAGCTATAAGCTGAACGGCGCGGCCATCGACTACAATATATACAAGACAATCCAGGTGTCGCAGTTTCCCATCCGCGCCGCGCTGGTGTATCCGCCCCTGCAGCAGACTTTCGAGAATGAGCTGCTCGACTATATAACCCGCAACACCCGCCTGCGCACCGTCGACACTACCGGCGACCTCCAGCTCGAGGGCGAGATTACGGGCTACAGTCTGTCGCCGCAGGCGGTGACGGAAAATGCTTACGCCTCGAAAACCCGCCTCACCATTCAGGTGCGCGTGAAGTATATCGACAACAAGCAGGAAGGCAAGGACATAGACCAGACATTCAGCGCATACCGCGACTTCGACAGTTCGGAAATGCTCACCGACGTGCAGGATCAGCTCTGTCAGGAAATTTCAAAGGAACTTGTCGACCTGATTTTCAACGCAACACTCGGCGACTGGTAATACCATGGACGATGAACTGAAAAAAGTAACAGCGGCTCTTTCCGGCGACTGCACCGGGCTGACGCCGGAAACGGTCGACGCACTCTACAGGCGCTGGCCGTATTTCACGGTGCCGGCGCTGATGGAGCTGAAGGGATATTGCGGAGCCATCAGCGACGACCGGCGCCGCGAACTCATGGCCCGGGTAGCTCTCAATTCGTCAGACCCTGCAGCCATGGCGGAGCTTACCGACACTGATTCGGAACTATGGAAAGACTTTTACCCCTCGGAAACCGGGAAAAAGATCTCTACCGAAGAAACCATCTCTACATTTCTCGACACCTACGGCCACTCGTCGCCCGAGGAAGACCGGCTGCTCGAGCGGCTGATTTTCAATCCGGTGCCAGACTATTCCACCATGCTTGCCCGCGAGGAAGAGGAGAGCCAGCCCGACGAATCGGAAGCCGCCGGCGACTCACCCGACGCGCTCATCAACTCATTCATTCTCCGCAGCCGCCAGGAGGGACATTTCCCCTCCGAGAAAATCGGGCCGGAATCAATCGTCCGTCCGCAGCCCGTCACTCTCCCCGAGGAAACGCCCGTGGAGCCGCGCGAACCGGTAAACGACTCGTCGCTCAGCGAAAGTCTGGCAAAAATATACATAAAACAGCGCCGTTACGACAAGGCTTATGAAATTATAAGCTCGCTAAGTTTGAATAATCCAAAAAAAAGTGTTTACTTTGCAGACCAATTGCGTTTTCTCCGGAAACTGATGCTCAACAACAGCTACCGAAACAGCGAAAACACCCCGCAAAACAATTAAAATTCTAAAAAACCGTAATAAGCTATGTTCGTTCTCCTGATCGTTCTGACACTCATCTGCGCAGTGCTTCTTATCTGCGTGGTTCTCATCCAGAAATCCAAAGGCGGAGGCCTTTCTTCATCATTTGCAGGTTCAAACCAGATTATGGGCGTGCGCCGTACCAACAATTTCGTTGAAAACGTAACATGGACACTCGCCGGCATAATCGTGGTTCTGTCAGTTCTCTCTACTTTCTTCATGCCCCGCGCCATTACCCAGACCTCGCGTGTGAGCGACGTCCCCACCGAGCAGACCGCTCCCGCCGACTTCGGCACTCCCGCAGCTCCCGCAGCCACTACTCCGGCTCCCGCCGCCGCTCCTGCTGAAACTCCGGCACCCGCTCCCGCACCTGCACCCGCAAAATAAGCCGTAAGGGCTTAAAAAAATAAAAATCGCAACCTGCCCCGACTCCGCTGCCGTGGCGGGTTGCGTCATTGTATCTGCTGCGTATGAAAGACTTCTGGCGTATACTTATCCGCTTCGTACCTCCATATAAGAAATATCTGCTGCTCAACATCATATTCAATGTTCTGGCGGCGGTGCTCACCCTCTGTTCGTTCGCACTCGTGATTCCTATCCTTGAAATGCTTTTCAAGGTAAAGGAAACCGTCTACGGCTACATGACACTCGGCGAGGGTTCCCTCAAGGAGGTGATGATGAACAACTTCTATTACTATACCCAGGAAACCATCCGCGCTTTCGGCCCGTCGGCCACTCTGGCGCTGCTCGCCGCGGCGCTTGTGGTCATGACCTTCTTCAAGACCGGAGCCACCTATCTCAGCTCATATTTCGTGGTGCCGCTGCGCTCCGGAATTGTGCGCGACATCCGCAACTACGTCTACGATAAAATCGTAAGTCTCCCGATTTCGTTCTTCACCACCGAGCGCAAAGGCGACGTGATGTCGCGCATGAGCGGCGATGTGGCGGAAATCGAGAACTCCATCATGTCGTCGCTCGACATGCTTTTCAAGAACCCGATCATGATCATCGTCTGCCTCCTTATGATGATTGCCATCAGCTGGCAGCTGACGCTTTTCGTGTTCATCCTTCTTCCCCTTGCCGGCATGGTGATGGGGCGCGTGGGCAAACGGCTCAAGCGCAAGTCGCTCGAAGGCCAGCAGCAGTGGGGACTCCTGATGAGCTACATTGAGGAAACCCTCGGCGGACTGCGTATCATAAAGGCATTCAACGCCGAGGAGAAGGTGATAACCCGCTTCCACAACGGCAACGACCGCTTCTTCCATATCTCCAACTCCGTGGCGCGCCGCCAGTCGCTCGCACACCCCATGAGCGAATTTCTCGGCACACTTACCATTGCAATCGTACTGTGGTTCGGCGGCTCGCTTATTCTCGGCGGCAACTCTTCCCTCAAGGCGAGCGATTTCATCTACTACATGATCATATTCTACAATATCATAAATCCCGCCAAAGACCTCTCGAAGGCCGTGTATTCCATCCAGAAAGGACTCGCCTCGATGCAGCGCGTGGATGCCATCCTCGATGCCGAGAATCCTATCCGCGACCCCGAGCACCCGAAAGAAATCGGCAAACTGAAAGGTGAGATAAAATATTCGGGCGTGACGTTCGGCTACGACACCTCGGTGCCTGTTGTCGACGACGTCAACCTCGAAATCAAGCCGGGCGAGACGGTGGCGCTCGTAGGACAGAGCGGCAGCGGCAAGTCGACCCTCGCCGACCTCCTGCCCCGGTTCTACGACGTGCAGAAAGGCTCGATAACAATCGACGGAACCGATATACGCGACCTGCGCGTACACGACCTGCGCGGCCTCATGGGCAACGTGAATCAGGAAGCTATCCTTTTCAACGATACCTTCTATAATAACATAACTTTCGGCGTGAAAAACGCCACGATGGAACAGGTCGAGGCCGCCGCACGCATAGCCAATGCCCACGATTTCATCATAGCCTCCGAAAAAGGATATGAGACCAACATCGGCGACCGCGGATGCCGCCTCTCAGGCGGTCAGCGCCAACGCATATCCATAGCCCGCGCAATACTGAAGAACCCGCCGATACTGATTCTCGACGAAGCCACCTCGGCGCTCGACAGCGAGAGCGAGAAGCTCGTGCAGGAGGCTCTCGAACGCCTTATGAAAGACCGCACGACGCTGGTTATCGCCCACCGGCTGTCGACGATAAAGAACGCATCGCAGATATGCGTGCTCCACGAAGGAAAAATCGTAGAGCGCGGTACCCACGACCAGCTCATCGCACTCAACGGCCATTACCGCCGTCTCGTGGAGATGCAGTCAATGAAATAACTGAAGTTTTTCGGCTCAGAACTCGCTGAACGCCAGGGGAAGCGTTGATGTCACCGACGGGAGGATGAAAATTTCATCGCGTCCCGCGAGAATCACTTTCACACCCTTTCCGGCAAGAGTCTCATACTCGAGCAGAGCCTGACGGCATGCACCGCATGGAGCCACCGGGGATGCCACCTCCTGTCCGTCGGTACCGCGGGCGGCAATGGCTATAGCCTCAAACCGGGCATCGGGGTAACGCGAGTGGGCATAATAGGCAGCGGTACGCTCGGCGCATGTGCCCGACGGAAATGCGGCGTTCTCCTGATTGGAGCCGGTGACGGTCTCGCCGTTCGACAGCAGAATTGCCGCGCCCACCGAGAAATGACTGTAAGGGGCGTAAGAGCGGTAGGTCGACTGTCGGGCCAGGTCTACAAGATGGCGGTCGGTTTCATCCAATTCGTCGTAACCGACAGAAATTACCGGAACTGTAATATCAAATTTTTTCATCGTTTTTCAGGTGATTATAAAGGTTCAGGCAGCCGTCCTGAAGAAGGTCGAGCACCAGCTCGAATCCCTCGCTGCCTTCGTAATACGGGTCGGGGATAGAATCATACCGCGCAGGTTTTGAGAGGAAATCGGCCATACGGCGGATTTTAGTCTCGGCTTCGGGCGACGGAGCAAGGCGGCGCAACTTGTCGATGTTGCTGTCGTCCATCCCTATAATGAGGTCGAAATCGTCGAAATCGCTTTCGCGCACCTGCCGGCAAGTGTGGATCAGGCTCAGCCCCCGCTGACGGGCGTGGATGCGCATGCGCATGTCGGGCTGGTCGCCTACGTGATAGCCGCCGGTTCCGGCCGAGTCAATCACGAACCGGGCGCCGTCGCCGTGCTCCTCAACAATGGCGCGCATCACACCCTCTGCAGCCGGGCTGCGGCAGATGTTGCCGAGGCACACAAAAAGTATCTTGTATTTCTTATCCTCCATATCTGAAAAAACGCCTGTCAGGCGGGTTTGGTTGCGAGATAGACCGTACAGGTGCCGAAAGTCATGGTATGGTATTCGGTTTCCGTGAAACCGGCCCGGCGCATAAGTTCAAGCATGCGCTCGCCCTGAGGCACGGCGGCTATCGACTCCGGCAGATAGCTGTAGGCGCGGGTGTCTTTCGAGACCATACGCCCCGCCAGCGGGATGATATGGCGGCTGTAGACATTGTAGAGCGGACGGACAACCGGCGACGTAGGGGTCGACAGTTCGATTATACACGCGGTGCCACCCGGTTTGAGCACCCGCAGCATCTCGCGGTAGCCCGTGAGGAGATTTTCGAAATTCCGCACTCCGTAGGCGGCGGTAACAACGTCGAAACTCCGTTCCGGAAATGGCAGCTGCATGCAGTCGCCCTGCTGCAGCGACACCACGTCGGAGAGACCTTCGGCAGCCACTTTGCGCCGCCCTATCTCAATCATCCCCTCCGAGAGGTCGACGCCCGTTACGCTCACCGGGTCGAGGCGCCTCGCCATGAGTATGGCAAGGTCGCCCGTTCCGGTGGCTATATCGAGAATCCGGTCGTGGCAGCGGCGCATCAGGCGGTTCACTGCCCTGCGGCGCCACCACTTGTCAATGCCGAAAGTCATGGCGCGGTTCATGAAGTCGTAGGCGGGAGCGATGGAGTCGAACATATCCCTCACCTGGTCGCCTTTCGGACGGCCGTCGTTGTCGTAGGGATTGATTTCGGTGCAGTCCATGCGCCGGTTATTTCTGGAGCTCGGTGAGGCAGTCGAGCACGTTCTTTGCGATGCGATCGGCGAGGTGAGCCTCAGGGGCCTTGACGAATTTCTTTCCTGTGATGTGTTCGTAAAGCTCAATATAGCGCTCCGAGACCTCGAGACAGAATTCATCGGTCATTTCGGGCACTTTCTGACCCTCCTTGCCCATGAATCCGTGATCCATAAGCCATTCGCGCACGAATTCTTTCGAAAGCTGACGCTGCGGCTCGCCTTTGCGCAGACGCTCTTCGTAGCCGTCGGCATAGAAGTAGCGCGAAGAGTCGGGGGTGTGGATTTCGTCGATGAGAATCACCTTGCCGTCGCGCTTGCCGAACTCATATTTTGTGTCGACAAGTATAAGCCCTTTTTCAGCAGCCATTTCGGTGCCGCGTTTGAACAGCGCGCGGGTGTAGGCGGCCATCGTGTCGAACTCCTCGGCGGTTACAATGCCCTGGGCAATTGCTTCCTCGCGCGATATGTCCTCGTCGTGGCCGGCGTCGGCCTTGGTCGTAGGTGTGATTATGGGTTCGGGGAAACGCTGATTCTCTACCATTCCTTCGGGGAGTTTCACGCCGCAGATTTCACGGACACCGTTCTTATATGCGCGCCATGCGCTGCCGGCGAGATATCCGCGGATAATCATTTCGAGGCGAAGGCCCTCGCAGCGGTAACCGACAGTTACCATCGGATCGGGTACGGCAATCTTCCAGTTAGGCACGATATCGGCGGTAGCATCTAAGAATGTAGCCGCTATCTGATTGAGAGCCTGCCCCTTGTAGGGAATGCCCTTGGGAAGGATAACGTCGAATGCCGAAATTCGGTCTGTGGCGATCATTACGATAATGTCGTCGCTGATAGTGTAGACGTCGCGTACTTTGCCGTGATAAACGGCGGTCTGACCGGGGAATTTGAAGTCGGTATGAACCAATGTTGAAGCCATAATTCGTTCGATTTAGGAATTTGCCGCAAAGTTAACCATTTTTCGGGAAACGGCGAAAACTCAACTGATTTATAAAATATGTTAATTCAGCGCGATGCCCGAACCATCTCCGTGCCGTTGTCGTTTTCTTAGTACGAGAAGGCATTTTGCTGGCGTTATTAAAAAGCCGTGTCATACAGAAACGATTTACCTTCTCCGTCCGCCTGGAACCCTCCGGTTCCGGGCGGGCTCTTTTTCAGGAGGGCCGTAAACCGGGCGTTGCTCGGCGCCGGAATTGCTATTCCTTGATTCCGTATGCGAGATCGCCGGCGTCGCCGAGACCGGGCACAATATAGGAGTGGGCGTTGATTTCGTCGTCGATCGCGCCTACCCATACCGTCGTCTTGTCGGAGGGGAATGTCGACTTTATATATTCAACCGCCACTTTCGAGGCTATGATGGATGCCACGTGGATATGGGCCGGCTCACCTTTTGTAAGGAGCGCACGGTAGCTCAGTTCCATCGAGGCTCCGGTGGCAAGCATCGGATCGGCTATTATCAGGGTCTTTCCGTCGATGCGCGGTGAGGCTATGTATTCGATAAACACGTCGAAGTTCTCTTTTTCGCGATATTTCCGGTAGGCCGACACGAAGGCGTTCTGCGCATGGTCGAAATAATCCTGAAATCCCTTGTGGAAAGGGATTCCGGCGCGGAAAATAGTAGCGAGCACAATCTGCTCGTCGAGCACGTGGCATTTCGCCGTGTCGAGCGGCGTGACTACCTCCTCCACCTTATAGGTGAGGCGCTTGGATATCTCATACGCCATAATCTCGCCGATGCGCTCGAGATTACGGCGGAAACGCAGCATGTCTTTCTGTACATTCACATCGCGCAGTTCGCTCATATACTGGCTGACGAGCGAAGGCGACGAGTCGAAATTGATTATTTCCATATAATTATGCGGTTTTTTACTTATAGATCGAGCCTTTTGCGGATGTATTCCACCACGATACCGGCAATATCCTCCATCGGCATTTTCGAGGAGTCGACGGTGAGGTCGTAAGAGGCAGAGTGCCCCCAGGTCTTGTCGGTATAGAAGTTGTAGAAATCCGCACGCAGGCGGTTGGTTTTCTCGGCAAGAGCCTTTGCTTTGGAGCGGTCGGCCACATCGGCGCGGGCCGTTATGCGGTCAACGCACGCTTCCATCGGAGCATGGACGAAAATATTGACGCAGCGGGGATTGTCGCGCAGGATATAGTCGGCACTGCGTCCTACCACCACAAACGATTTTTCCCGTATGGTTGCAAGCAGAAAATCGCTGAGCGACTTATAGAGTCCGTCGCCGCTTATTGCCGAGGAGCCGGTATAGTATGCCATCGGCGAGAAACCCATTGAGAATGAGAAAAGTCCGTTGAGAAACGTCGGGAACCGTTCGTCGTTTTTCTCGAAAAACTCCGGGTTGACGCCGGCCAGACGAGCCGATTCTATCAGGAGTTCCTTATCGTAATAATCAATACCGAGCCGCGAGGCTATCAGGCGTCCGAGTTCGCGTCCGCCGCTTCCGAACTGCCGTCCGATGGTGATGGCAAACGGTGCCGGTTCTTTTTTTCCGTCAGCCATTTATCTGCGTTCTTTTATGAGAAACACCTCGGTAGGAAAATGGTCGGAGTAGCCGTTCAAGAACACGCCTCCCGAATAGGTGCGCAGCGGATAGCCCTGACGCTGACCGGTGTCGCTCTTGAGGAAATCGAAGTTGTTTACCTGACATTTCCAGTAGTGCAACCCGTCGGTATTGTCTTCGAGCAAAGTTCCCGACACGATTATCTGGTCGAAAAGATTCCACTGACCCTTGTAGGCGAGAGTGCCGATTCCCTTGTCGAGCATCTTCCACCAGGGATTGTAAAAGCCGTGGAGCTGGGCTTTGTCGGCGTCGCGCACGGCTCCGAGACTAACTGCGCACGATTTGTCCTGCGGATCGTCATTAAGGTCACCCATCACAATCACGCCCTGGTTCGGACGTATGGCCCAGAGGGAGTCGGCTATATGCTTGCTCAGTGCTCCCGCAGCCTCGCGGAGATAGCTCGACTGCTCCTGTCCGCCCAGACGCGACGGCCAGTGGTTGACTATGACGCTGATGGTGTCGCCGCCGAGTATGCCGGTTACACACATCTGGTCGCGGGTGCGGAACGTAGGATTACCTTCTATGGTGAGCGTATGGTTCGTCACGTTGAGCACCTTGAAGAAACGGGGATTGTAGAGAAGTCCCACATCCACGCCGCGGCGGTCGGGCGAGTCGTGGTGAACAACCTGAAGCATCCATTTTTTTATAGGATCGGCTTTCACCAGATCGTCGAGCACCGACTTGTTCTCTATCTCCGAAACGCCGAGAATCGCCGGCCCCATAGGAGTGGTTTTGGTGGTCATCTGCGAGATACAGTACGCGAGATTATTGATCTTGCTCCAGTACTTCTCGGCGTTCCACTGGCGCGCGCCCTTAGGCGAGAACTCAAGATCGTATTTACCGTTGTTATTGATAGTGTCGAAGAGATTCTCAAGGTTGTAGAAACCGACGCCGAACACTAAAAATTGCTTCGAAGCGTCTTTTTTCTGGGCTAAAGCACCCGTGCATACGAGCACACAAACGAGTAAAGTAAGGAAGTATTTTCTCATAATCTCATAATTTTTCAGTGGAATCAGAATATGTTTCATTCAGAGCGTAAAATTAGCGATTTTTTTCGCAACTCAAAGCAATCGGTGCAAAAAATCCTGAACAGGACGATTTCTTTTGGCTTTCTTTTGGCTTATTTCTGTCCGTAGTTGGCCAGCGACTGGCGCAGCGACTCCACCACCATTGCCCGCAGTTCCGTGGGAGCAATCACGGTCACCGACGGCCCCATCGAGAGGATTTCCTGCACGAAGTCGGGGGTCAGCCGCAGCCGGTAGGTGAACACCGGATACTCTCCTCCGGCCTCCTCGCGCTGCGAATGGTGGAGCGGCAACGCGCGGAGGTATTTTGCCTGACGGCTGTCGGTCCGCAACCTCACCTCGCGGGTTTCCCCGTGGGAAAACACCACTCCGAACGCATCTCTTACGAAGGCGCGGCTGTCGAAGTCGTCGGGAATGCGGTACGTTGTGCCCTCGTCTACGGTCAGGTCGCTCATGCGGTCGAGGGCGTAGGTCTTTATGGTGTCCTCGCGCGTGTTGCGGCCCGTCACATACCAGCGCTGGCGGAAAATCTTAAGAAAATAAGGTTCAAGCACTACCCCCGGCGTGGGATTGACGCGGGTGTAGGGGTGATATGCGAAGGTTATGGGATGAAAATCGCGCAGCGCAGCCGTAACCGGACTCAGATAAAGCCGCGCCGACGGCACGTCCTCAAGGAAAATACGGTCTGCTACCACGTCCATGTTCGACAGCACGTCCGACATTGCCGCAGAGTTCAGAATCCAGTCGGAAAGACTTTCGCGGTTGGCGTCGCTTCCCGATGAGTCGATATAATATTCAAAAGTGGCGGGATTGCATTCAATGTTGATTTTAAAAAGTTCTTCAATGGCATTCCGGTAATTGTAAAAGGTACGGCGCGGCAGCGGACTGCCGTCGCTGAAAGGAGACTGCATCCAGAGCCGGTTCAGGCGGTCGCGCGAAATCGTGCCGTGTCGGCGGATTGTGTCTACGAGCCATACGTAGCGGTTGAGAAGATTTTTCGACATGATGGGTTACCTGTTGTTTTCTGCTTCAAAATTACAGCGGGATTGTGCTAAAATCAGACACACAGCTGTTAATTATTCTTAATTTAATGGTTTTAACATACCAATGTTTGCAATTTTCGCAAATTAATGGCTAATTTTGTACTGAAGTGAGCAAAAAGTTTCAATTTAGGTATTCTACGTTAGTTCATAACACGGAAACTTAAGAGTATTGCTATAAAAGGTTCGGTTTCGTCTGCTTCACGGCAGACCGGAGTATGCGATTTTGCCGGGATATTGTTCGCCTGATGGACAGAGTTTGTTCATGCCGGTGTCCGGCGCGAAAAAAGTGCATACATTCATATGCTCTTCCCTTTTACAGAAATACAGACCCGATGCTCCTTGCGGCGGCAGGCTCTTCCATGACCATCCGCCTTTGGTATTGATAATTGATGTGAATCAACTATATATAAAAGATGTTCAACAAATAGCAAATCAATTAGGGGACGTGTTCCCCGACAATGATTAGTCTAACTTCCTATCAGCGCCGGCAAAACCGGCACTGCAAAGAGAGCTGCTTCGTGAGAAGCGGCTCTCTTGTGTTTTCTATCGGGGAAACAGAAAGTATTTGTGGGTCTATGTAAAAAGACGGTTGTTAAAAATATCCTTAAAGCCCTGGAAGGGCGATGTCTCTTTAACCCACCGCGGAGCGAAGCGGAGCCGTGGGGCAGACCGCCACCCCCACATACTCGAGGCGAGCCCCGGAGGGCGCGAAGCCTCGAAACCGGCGTTAGCCAAGGCGCGCGAATTTTTAACAATTCAACCGGGTTTTGCAGCTGATCCCGGATTTCCCATCCCCGAAAAAATACAGACATGTGCATGACGCAAAAAAGCGCCGGTTCCGGTAAGGGAGGCGACGCTTCTTTGTGAATCGGAAGAGTATACGTTATTTATATAGCGTGGCAGTGGCTATCTCTTCGGCTTTTTCCTGACCTGCGGTTGCGCTGATTATGGCAAGAGCGAAGGTCATGGCCGATGCGGGTCCGTTGGCGGTAATGAACTGGGGAAGAGCAACTACTGCCTGATTGAGGTAGTTGACTCCGCCCATTATGAGGGCATTCTCAAAGCCGGGATAGCATGTTGCGCTCTTGCCCACCAGAATTCCGAGAGGCGCGAGAACCACCGCAGGGGCTGCGCAGATGGCGGCAATTCGTCCACCGGCGCGGTAGTGGCTGACCAGCAGATCGGTAAGGGGCGCGCAGGCGGCGCAGTTTGTCGCTCCGGGCATTCCGCCGGGTATGATGAGCCAGTCGGGGTCGGTGATGTCTTTCGGATTCATCGCGAGGTCAGCCTTCACGGTGATGCCGTGGGCGCCGGTGACCATACGGTCTGATTCGTTTACGGATACCGTCTGTATCTGCAGTCTGGCGCGGCGCATGAGGTCTGCTACGGTCAGCGCCTCGACTTCTTCGAATCCGGGCGCGAGAAAAAGATAAGATTGTTTCATGAAAATCGTATTTTTGTGTAGGTTAGTATGTTAAACAAACTCTAAATAGCATTCTCTTTTTGTATAAGACAAAGGTAACGATTCCTTTCATAAAAAAATATTAATTTTGGAGAAAAATTAAATCAAGATGTCAAAAGCTTCGATTATAGCAATATTTTGCTCAGTTATCCTCTTTTCGTGCAATGGCGCGGCATCATTCCGCACCGACGAGGGGGGAGTGTGGAACACCACCTACCATATCACTTACCGCTCCTCCGCCGATCTGGGCGACTCCATCCGCGCCGTGATGAAGCGGGTGGAGATGTCGCTTTCACCGTTCAACGCAGAGTCGGTTATTTCCCGCATCAACCGGGGAGAGACAGCGCAGACCGATTCGTTGATACAGAGGATTTTCGATATGTCGCAGCAGGTCTGCCGCGCGAGCGGAGGAATGTTCGATCCCACCGTGTCGCCGCTGGTCAACCTTTGGGGGTTCGGATTCGAAAAACATGGTGGAGAGCCGGAAACGGCGGAAATAGACAGCGCTCTGTCTCTCGTGGGGATTCTCGGCTGCGCGCTTTCGCCCGAGGGTGTCATTTCAAAAAAACATCCGGCTACACAGTTCAATTTCAGCGCCATAACAAAAGGATATGGGGTTGACCTGATTGGTGAAATGCTGCGCCGCAACGGAGTGGAGGACTATCTCGTGGAAATCGGAGGCGAGATAGCCGTAAGCGGCAGAAACAGGCACGGCGAGCCGTGGCGGGTGATGATCGACTCGCCGATAGAGTGCGACAGTGCCATTGTTCATTCTCGTATGGCGGTGACTTGTCCTCAACTCACAGGAGGAGATAAACAGGAGAGAGCTGCGGTGGCCACTTCGGGAAACTACCGGAACTACCGCATAAGTTCCGGCGGTACAAAGGTGTGGCATACGATTAACCCGCTTACCGGGCGCCCGGCCGTGACTGATGCAGTGTCGGCTACCGTAATTGCCCCTGAGTGCGGTCTCGCCGATGCTCTCGCCACGGCTTGTATGGCTCTTGGGTCGGAGCGCGCCATTGCGATGCTCGACAGCATCGGCCCATCCGTGGCGGGCCTTATCGTGAAGGCAAATCCCGCCGACAGTACGCTGTCGCTTGTCTGCACCCCGAACTTCCCCCATGAATAAAAAGGGTGCAGCGAATTTTCCGCTGCACCCTCAGTCCTGATTTTTTCTTCTCCGGTATGTCCCGGCAGTTACCTGACAATCTTTTTTGAAACTTTACCTTTGCTCCTTATAATATATATGCCGGGGAGGAGATTGAGTTCATCAAGCGGCGATGCGCCGTCATACAGCAGGTGTCCGCTAAGGTCGTAGACTTCGGTCCGATTCGTTGAGTCGGCGACTGTCATGCCGATTCCCGACATTGATACAGAAGCGTCGTTGGAAAGATCCGACTCGCGGTTTTCGTCGTAGCATACCGATACATTATATGTATGGCCGCCTTCGGGAACGTCTTTATCGGAATAAGCGGTGCCGTCGGCAGCATCTGTTGTGGCTATAAGCTCACGGTCGCGGTAGATGTTGTAGCCTGTCACTACGGGTACCGCGGGTGTATAGGTGATGTCGTCGAGCATCAGCATCCACACGTAACCCGATATATAATGTATGGCAAAATATTGCGCCCCTTCGGGAATATCAACCTTGTATTCCGTCCATTCGGCGGGAACTTCGAAGGAATAAGTGCCTTCAGGTGTCTTGAATGCAGTGGTTTCGCGCGACGAGTCGGAGAAGAGAATCTCAAATTTCTCCATACCATAAGCCACGTTATAGGAGCGGGCGAACAGACTGATTGTCTGGGCCTCGCCCGAGAGCTTTTCTGAAATGAGCCAGTCGTCGTTGTATCCCTGACCGGTCACGGCAGCGAAATACTGATTTCCGCTGTGGGCTTTGAACGCGGCGGCTGAGGGCTCGTCTACAGGCATTCCGAGCTCAACGGGATTGAATATGATGAAGGGGAAGACTTCGTCTTTGTGGGGGTACGAACCTCCGAGTCCTACAGAGGGAAGGCCGTCGATGTCGGCGGTTGCCCAGGAACCGAAATCGGTGATTGTGAACGGATCATATTTTTCGGCGTCGTCGGTTACTGGAGATGAAACAGGTACTACGGGCGACCATGAGAGGCTGACGGAACTGTCTGCTCCTTTCTCTGCCTTGAGGTCGCTCACCTTATCGTAGTCCGGACGGTCGAGCGTGAGACTCGACGACGGAGTCCGGTCATTGCTGCTGTTCGCGTCATCGGCGAGCACCACTTCTGCATAGAGGTCATAATCGGTGTCGGCTACGGAAGTCGGGAATGTCAGTTCGTAAACTTTGGTGGTGAAGGCGGGAAGATTCTCTATCTCGGCGGTCTTCACTATATTGTCGTTTCCATAAAGGTTTATCTTGAACTTGCCGGAGTCCTCGCAGCCGAGATTTTCGACTGACACGTATAGCGAAACGTTCTGGCCGGCAATGGTTTTCTTCGGAAGAGCCGAGTATTTTACGGCGAGGTCGCGGGTGGTGACATTGCGGACTTCAACCCCGTCGACAACGATTGCGGTAGAGGGGTCGGTGGCAGTGCCTTCAAACGAAATAGTTATGTATTCCGAGTCTTTGAAATCTGAGAGAGGTACATAGACGGCGCGCCATTCGTTGTCGTTGCCGCCGATAGTACGGTAGTCGATGGTGTGGATGTTTTTGTACTCTTTGCCGCCATTCTTGCGAATTAATGTATTGAGAGTCAAATCCATTTCGGGATATGCGAGATAGCGGAACACCAGTCCGGGGGTGTCTTCGCCCGATATGTCGATTTTGCCGCTTTCAATAGCGTTGGTATAAGTACCTCCTTCAAGAGCCATGGGCACGGTGAAGACGATGGCTCCCTTGTCGCCGTCGAACGCCGCTACATCCGTGCCGCTCCAGTCGCATTTCCCGGCATGGGTGATCCATATCCCGTTCACGGGGTTTCCGCCGGGGAAGGATTCATAGAAAGGAGTCACGTAAGGCTCGCCGATGAGATATTCGTTGGATAAAGCTACGCCGCTCTGACCTTGCTCCGATTCCGCCATCAGGCCGAACAGAACCATCTGCTGGACGTCGATATCGGTGTTGCCGATGCTGAATTTCGACTGAGTGAGTCCGGCATTGATCTTAGTCAGGAGCATATACTCTCCCTGCTTATATTGGTAAAGGTTGAAGGAAACTTTGGCGGGGTCGATGTAGCCGCCGTGAGAGCCCGTTGCGGGAAGTTGCCAGTCCATGGTTACAGAACCGTCGAGATTGTCGGTGACGAAGAAATCAACGGGAGCGGCCGGAACATCGGGGCCGATCCATGCCTGCTTGGTCGAAGGCTGTCCCTCGAGTTCGCCGAGATACGCGATAACGGTATAGGTACAGTTGCCGGCCGTGGCTTCGGAGTCGTCGTAGGTGAGCAGCGAGCCAGGTTTGACTTCGGTATATTCTTTAAGAAGAGTGTCGCCGCGTTTAAGAGTTATGCGGTCTATCTTTGAGAGGGCAGCCTTACCCACTGTTTCGACGGGGGCCCTGAAGCTGACCGAGGCCGAGAGTGCGCCTTTCTCGCCGGCTGCGACTTCGAAGTCGGTCACTGCGGCCGGAGCTGCAGGGTCGGTGAGCGCTACAATGGAGATATTGTCGATCAGTGCGCCGTAGAACGGAGCCGACTTGAAGATATTGAAAGCTATGCTGTAGTCGCCGTCGGCGTCGGGGGTGAAATTGAAACTGAAATTCTGCTTTTCAGTAAGCTTGACCATGATGTCGTCGGCTATTACCTTGGAGTACCCGTCGGGGTTGTCGCCTTTACCGAGCTTTACGGAGAAATGCTGCTCATAGTAGTCCCAGCCGCTCCAGGCGGTGAAGGAAACCGAGTATTCCCGGCCGCCGGTCATGGTGAACTGAGGCGAAATAAGCCAGTCGTTGGGAAGTCCCCAGCATCCTCCGGAGGTTACGGCTCCATTCATGGAGTCGTAGCTCCAGGTTGAGCCGTCGCCGTCGGCGTCTTTAAACGAAAATTGTCCGAAATCCGCTTCCGAGTCGAAGCCGCACGTAAACGGAAGTTGCGCCGCATCCGCTCCGAGAGCCGCGCCGACTGTCAGAGCTGCGGTGAAAAGAAATTTCGCACTAAGTGAGCAAAAGTAAAGTTTTCTCATAGAATTACGTGTTGGAGTAAACAAAAATACGAATATCTCCAACAAAAGTATATAAATTGACAGTAGGGGCAGTTGACCTATGTCAAGTCAGTCGGATTTTTTCAATTTAGCCCGCAGGCGGCTGAGATATTCGGGAGAAATGTTAAGATACGACGCTATGATTTTCTGCTGGACGCATCCTATTATTTCCGGCCGGTTTTTCACTATGGCGTAGAAACGCTCCTTGGCGCTTCCGTTGTTTACCCGGGAGTTCTTTATTTCCTGATAGAAAAGCTCCTCATGGGCAAGGTTGAGCATCCAGAGGGCGAAATCGTGGTTCGACTGAATCAGTTCTTCGTACTTGTTGCGCTTTATCCGCAGAAGCACCGATCGGCTGCATGCCTCGACCTGATAATAGGAAGGAAGGTTGTGGACAAACGAATGTTTCGACATGAATACAGTGCCCGGCGTGGCAAATGCAAATGTGCGTTCCTTCTCGCCGTTCATGTCGGCGAACCGGACTATCCCCTTAGCCACGACATACATATTGCTGTCCGTATCGCCGGCGTTTACGAGAATGGCGCCCGCATCAAGTTCAATCTCCTCCGAGCGGTCAAGAAAAAGGTCGAGTGTAGAATCGGAGGGTACATATCCGCATTCCCGTTTAAGCAGTTCGCGCAGTGCGAGCGTCGTTTCAGTGGTCATAATAAAAGGCTTTGAAAATGGCTGTAAAGATACCACAAAGAGGGGAATTCTATCATATCAAGATGTTGCTATAATATATATGGTATGTTAAATCTCATCGGTTCGGGAATATCCGGCATATTGATAAAATTATTCCCGTAAAAATTTTGGTATAAAAATTATAGCCCATAAGAGGGAAATGCTTTTTTTTTCGTAATTTTGCACTCTGAATTCTCAAAGCCAAATCATTTATATGTCGGACAACAAGAAAATCAAGACCGCGCTGATTTCGGTCTTTCATAAGGACGGACTCGACAAAATTCTGTCGCTGCTTAATCAAAACGGTGTAAAATTCCTTTCAACCGGGGGCACACGCTCATTTATTGAAAGCCTCGGCTACGAATGCGCCGCAGTGGAGGATCTCACAGGCTATCCCTCCATTTTAGGAGGCCGCGTGAAGACTCTTCACCCCAAAGTGTTCGGAGGTATTCTCAGCCGCCGCGACAACGAAGGCGACCGCTCGCAGACAGCACAGTATGAAATTCCGGAAATAGATCTTGTTATAGTCGACCTGTATCCTTTCAGCGACACCGTGAAATCCGGTGCGGGCGAAGCCGACATAATTGAAAAAATCGACATAGGCGGCATCTCGCTCATCCGCGCTGCGGCAAAGAACTACAACGACGTGGTGATCGTAGCCTCCAAGGCCCAGTACGCTCCCCTTGCGGAAATGCTCGAGCGTCAGGGCGCGGTTTCAACCCTCGGCGAGCGCCGCTGGTTCGCCGCTCAGGCTTTCGCAGTGTCGTCGGGCTACGACAGCGACATCTACAATTATTTCGCCTCCACCCAGCCCGATATGACCGAACCCGACCTCCGCATAGCCATCGACGGCGCAAAGACAATGCGTTACGGCGAAAATCCGCATCAGAAGGGCGTGTTCTACGGAAATTTCGGCGAAATTTTCACGCAGATTCACGGTAAGGAGATTTCATACAACAATCTCCTCGATATCGACGCCGCCACCAGCCTCATGGCGGAGTTCGCAGAGCCTACCTTCGCCGTTCTGAAGCATAACAACGCCTGCGGTGTGGCTTCGCGCGGAACCATTCTCGAAGCGTGGAAGGACGCCCTCGCCGGCGACCCCGTCAGCGCATTCGGCGGCGTGCTCATTACCAACGGTACGGTCGACGACGCTACTGCCGAAGAAATCAACAAGATATTCTTCGAGGTAATCATCGCGCCTGAATATACCGACGGCGCGCTCGAAATCCTCAAAAGCAAGAAAAACCGCATAATCCTCATACAGAAGGAGAAAGTTACAACCACCCGCCAGTTCCGTTCGATTCTGAACGGTGCCCTCGTCCAGGATCGCGACCTGAAGGTGGAAACCCCCTCAGACCTCACGCAGGTAACCAATCTGGCAGTGAAGCCCGAACAGGTAGAAGATCTGCTCTTCGCCAACAAGATCGTGAAGCACTCCAAGAGCAACGCCATCGTTCTCGCCAAGAACCGCGCGCTCTGCGCAAGCGGCATCGGACAGACATCGCGTGTCGACGCCCTCCGTCAGGCAATCGAGAAAGCCGGCGCTTTCGGCCATGATCTCCACGGTGCCGTAATGGCCTCGGATGCGTTCTTCCCCTTCGGCGACTGTGTGGAGATTGCGGGAAACGCCGGCATCGACGCCGTCATCCAGCCCGGCGGCTCAATCCGCGACCAGGAGTCGATTGACTATTGCAATGCCCACGACATTGCCATGGTCATCACCGGCATCCGTCATTTCAAGCACTAATTCTTTATAACCAACATTCCAATGGGACTATTCTCTCTAACACAAGAAATCGCTATTGACCTCGGCACGGCCAATACCATCATAATCCACGACGACAAAATCGTGATTGACGAGCCGTCGATTGTGGCCATCGAGAAACGCACAGGCCGCCTGAGAGCGGTAGGTCACGAGGCGCAGCGCATGCTCGGGCGCGAAAATCCCGACATCGAGACCATACGCCCGCTCCGCAAAGGCGTGATCGCCAATTTCAATGCCGCCGAAATGATGATCCGCGGCCTTGTGGCGAAAGCCCGCACAAAAAGCAGCTGGTTCTCGTCGCCGTCGATGAAAATGGTGATCGGTATTCCCTCCGGCTCTACCGAAGTGGAGATCCGCGCCGTGCGCGACTCGTCGGAACACGCCGGCGGCCGCGACGTATACATGATCTACGAGCCGATGGCCGCCGCACTCGGTATCGGTATCGACGTTCTCGCCCCGCAGGGCAACATGGTGGTCGACATAGGCGGCGGTACGACTGAAATCGCCGTTATTTCGCTTGGCGGCATCGTGTCGAACAAGTCGATTCAGGTGGCCGGCGACGACCTTACCGACGACATCAAGGATCACATGAGCCGCGTCCACAACATCAAGGTGGGCGAGCGCACCGCCGAGCAGATAAAAATCAACGTAGGCTCCGCCCTCACCGAACTCGAGAACCCGCCGGAAGATTTTATTGTACACGGCCCCAACAAGATGACCGCACTCCCCATGGAGGTGCCGGTGTCGTATCAGGAGATTTCCCACTGCATCGAGAAGTCGATTTCGAAAATCGAGGCTGCAGTGCTTCAGGCTCTCGACGCCACCCCGCCGGAACTTTACGCCGACATTGTGATGAACGGCATCTATCTCGCAGGCGGCGGCGCCATGCTCCGCGGTCTCGACAAGCGCCTTACCGACAAGATCGGCATCCAGTTCCACATTGCGGAAGATCCTCTGCTCGCAGTGGCAAAGGGAACGGGCGTGGCACTCAAAAATATAGATACTTTCTCGTTCCTGATCCGGTAACGGAATCTCACAGCAAACCATCATCTCATAAAGCCCGCCTGTATCGGGCTTTATGAGTATAAACAAGATTCGCAAACGTGCGCGAGCTTTTAAAATTCTTTCTGAAATACAGTTCATGGGTTCTGTTTGCCGTGTATGTCACGGCAAGCTGCCTGTTGCTGTTTCAGAACAATCCGTACCAGCACTACGTGTATCTCACCTCAGCCAATGCCGCGTCGGCCGGAATCTACAAGGCGGTGAGCAACGTCACCTCCTACTTTGCCCTCCGCGACATCAACGAGGATCTTCAGCGCCGAAACGCCGACCTCGAACTTGAAGTGCTGAAACTCAAGGATGTCATCCACAGGTATCACGAGAAGGAGTATGCCGATTCCATGGTTGTTGATTCCGCTTTAGCGCGCTACAATTTCATAGTGGCCCACGTGATAAATAATTCCATAAACCGCAACCATAATTACATAACCATCTCGAAAGGGCGTCTTGACGGCATAGAACCCGAGATGGGAGTGGTGGATCAGAACGGTATAGTGGGAATCGTGAACGTGACTGGCGACCACACCGCGCGCCTCATCTCGGTGCTCAATCCCCATCTGCGTATTTCGTGCAAGGTGAAGGGGCAGGATCACGTGGGCTCGCTCGCCTGGGACGGCGCCGACCCCTCGGAGGCTTTGCTCGAGGAGCTGCCGCGCCACGCGAAATTCCATAAGGGCGACACGATCGTCACCAGCGGTTTCTCGTCGGTATTCCCCGAAGGCGTGCTCGTGGGTACAGTAATTTCCGCTGAGAAAGAGCACGACGACAACTTTTTCGCACTCCGCGTCAAGCTTTTCACTGACTTCTCGACCCTTTCGACTGTCCGCGTAATCCGCGACAAGATGAAGGACGAACTCGCCACAGTGGAGCAGGACATTGAGGTAAAATCCACATTCTGACCCTATCACCACACTAACAGATAATGAGCAAGACCGTAATACAGTTCGTGATGCTTACGCTGATACTTCTCAGCGCGCAGGTGCTGGTGCTCAACCATATATGCCTGTTCAACCTCGCGGTGCCGTTTGTGTTTATCTACGTGATAATCCGTCTTCCGATAACCCTTTCGCTCAACTGGACGCTCACGATAGCGTTTCTGATGGGTCTGACGGTAGACGTGTTTGCCGACACCTACGGAATGAACGCCCTCGCTTGCACCATCCTTGCGGCGGTGCGCCGGCCGGTGCTTCACCTCTATGCATCGCGCGAGGAGGAGCTTCCGCGCCCCGAGCCCTCGCTCTATTCGCTCGGCACGTCGGTGTATCTGAAATACCTGCTGTCGATGACGCTCATCTACTGTACGCTGATTTTCGTTATTGAAAGTTTCACATTCTTCAATCCTCTCAGGCTCCTTCTCCGCATAGTCTGCAGCACGGTGCTTTCGATGCTTCTGATGGCGGGAATCGACAGCCTGCTTACACCCCGCAGTGAGAAAAGACTATAATCTTGAGAAACGCCGCTGGATAATTGGCGGTTTCATTCTCGTAGTCGCAATTATTTACATCGTGCGCCTTTTCAACCTTCAGGTGCTCGACGACAAATACAAGGACTACGCCGACTCCAACGCATTTCTGCGCAAGGCCATCTACCCCTCGCGCGGAATAATCTACGACCGCAACGATAAACTGGTGGTCTACAATCAGCCGGCCTACGACGTGATGATTATCCCGCGCGACGTCCACGAGTTCGACTCCATAGACTTCTGTTCGGCCATAAACATAACTCCCGAGCAGCTGCGCAAGCGCTTCCGCGACATGCGCAACTCGCCCGGTTACTCCTCCTACTCACCCCAGACTCTTATCACCCACCTGTCGCCCGAGGACTACGGGCGCCTGCAGGAGAAACTCTACCGCTTCCCCGGTTTCTACGTTCAGAAACGTATTCTCCGCCAGTATAACTACGACTGCGCCGCCAATATTCTCGGCAACATCCGCGAGGTCTCGGCGAAAGATGTGGAGCGTGACCCCTATTACATGGCGGGCGACTACACGGGCGACCTCGGCGTGGAGAAAAGCTACGAGCAGTTTCTGCGCGGCGAGAAAGGGCAGGAGGTGCTCATACGCGACGCCCACGGTCAGATTCAGGGCCGCTACGAGGACGGCGCACGCGACCGCGCCGCCATATCGGGGCGCAACCTCCGCCTCAGCATCGATATAGAACTGCAGCAGTATGCCGAGTCGCTGATGGTGAATAAAAAAGGCGCCGTCGTGGCGATTGAGCCTGAAACCGGCGAAATTCTCTGTATGGTCTCCGCACCGTCCTACAGTCCCACTCTTCTCGTAGGACGAAACCGCGGAAACAATTACTCGCGCCTTGTGAAGGATCCCGACAAGCCGCTGTTTGACCGTGCGCTCCAGGCGGCCTATCCCCCCGGCTCTACATTCAAACCGGGCCAGGGTCTGATTCTGCTCGAGGAGGGAATAATAAATCTGGGAACGGCATATCCGTGCAGCCACGGTTTCATATCCGGCGGACTGCGTGTGGGCTGTCACGGCCACGGTTCGCCTCTGCCCCTGAAACCGGCGCTTCAGACGTCGTGCAACGCCTTCTTCTGCTGGGGTTTCAAGCATATGGTCGACCGGCGGTCGAAGTACGGCACTCCGGCGCGCGCCTTCGAGGTGTGGAAAAACCACCTCGTTTCTATGGGCTATGGCTACAAACTCGGAGTCGACCTTCCGGGTGAGAGCCGCGGCTTTCTCCCCAATGCCAAGTTCTACAACAAAATCTACGGCGAGAACCGCTGGAGCGCGAATACCATAATCTCCGTGTCGATAGGGCAGGGCGAGGTGCTCGCCACTCCTCTGCAGATAGCAAATGTCTGCGCCACTATCGCCAACCGCGGCTGGTTCATAACACCCCATGTGGTCAAGGAGGTGCAGGACACGGTGATGCCGCCGGAATACGTGGAGCGCCGCACACCGTCGATACACAGCAGCTACTACAACGACGTGGCAGAAGGCATGCGCATGGCCGTGACCGGCGGTACATGCCGTCTTGCCAATCTTTCCGATATCGAGGTATGCGGTAAGACGGGTACGGCCCAGAATCCGCACGGACGCGACCACTCGGCTTTCATGGGGTTCGCGCCGTATCATAATCCCAAAATCGCAGTGGCTGTTTATGTGGAAAACGCAGGCTTCGGAGCCACGTTCGGGGTGCCCATAGGCTCGCTGGTGATTGAAAAATATCTGCGCGGCCATATACCGGAAGAGCGGAAATATCTCGAAACACGAATGTTACAGTCAAACACCATACAATTCAGTGGCACAAAAAAGCACTAATCCCTCGGTATTCAGCTACGTAGACTGGACCACGATAATAATTTATCTGCTGCTCGTGGCCGCCGGCGCCGTAAGCATATATGCGGCGAGCTACGACTATGACCATGCCTCGATTTTTGAATTCAGCGAATTTTCCGGCAAGCAGATCAGGTGGATAGGCCTCTCGCTCGCCGCCGGTCTCGTTTTACTGCTCATCGACGTGAGGGTCTACGAAAACTACGCCTATATAATATATGTGGCGCTGTTGCTGTTGCTTTTGGTGACGATATTCATCGCCCCCGACATCAAAGGTTCGAGATCTTGGCTCGTGATAGGAGGCATGAGCCTGCAGCCGGCGGAATTCGGCAAATTCGCAACGGCACTTGCGCTGGCCAAACTCTTCAGCAGCTACAATTTCGTGCTCAACGCCTCCCACAAGAACTACGTGAAGGCGCTTCTGATTATTTTCCTGCCCATAATCCTGATTCTCGGTCAGAAGGAAACCGGTTCTGCGCTGGTCTATCTGTCGCTCTTCTTTGTGCTCTACCGCGAGGGCATGAGCGGCATGGTGCTTCTCGCAGCCCTATGCGCCGTAGTGATATTCGTAGTCGCCATCAAGTTTACCGACTCGCTGCTGCTGGGAATTCCCGTGGGGCAGGCGGCAGTGTTCATCCTGCTTATGGTGCTGATGGTCGGCATGCTCGCTATTTATTGCAAACGGTTCGATGCGGCCCGCAATGTGGCTCTATGGTTTATAGCAACTGGAGCGCTCGCCACGGTGCTCGCGCTCAGTGGCGTCAATGTGCCGGGAACATGGTTTTTCATAGGGGTGATTTTCACCGCGATAATCTACATAATCGTGCTGATGCTCCACACCAAGGCGAGAAAACTCATAATAACGGCAGCATCAATTACCGCGGGAGTTGCTTTTCTCTTTTCGGTCAACTACGCTTTTACCGAAGTGTTGCAGCCTCACCAGCAGATGCGCATAAAGGTTGCGCTGGGCATAGAGGAAGACCTCCGCGGGGCAGGGTACAACGTTAACCAGTCGAAAATCGCCATCGGTTCAGGCGGAGTGTTCGGAAAGGGGTTTCTGAACGGCACGCAGACGAAGCTGAAATACGTGCCGGAGCAGCATACTGACTTCATTTTCTGTACGATAGGCGAGGAGGAAGGCTTTATAGGGTCTGCGGCGGTGCTTGTGGCTTTCGTGGTGCTGATTTTCCGCATTATCGCCATAGCAGAGCGGCAGCCGGGTGCGTTCGGGCGAGTCTACGCTTACTGCGTGGCGTCGTATTTCATCTTCCATCTCGCCATCAACGTGGGAATGGTGATAGGGCTATGTCCGGTGATAGGCATTCCGCTGCCATTCTTCAGTTATGGAGGCTCTTCGCTCTGGGGCTTCACCTTCCTGCTGTTCATACTACTGCGCATCGACGCCGCCCGACGCGAACGTCCGTCATACTGATTCCCAAACGATTATGAAAAAGATAGCAAGCTTTACCATCGACCATACCCGGCTCGAGCCGGGCATCTACGTGAGCCGCCGCGATGTTACACCCGCGGGCGACACCATCACGACTTTCGACATCCGCATGACCCGCCCCAACCGCGAGCCGGCGCTCTCGCCGCAGACCCTCCACGCCACGGAGCATCTCGCCGCCACTTTCCTGCGCAACCATCCCGTCTGGGCCGACAAGGTCGTGTATTGGGGTCCGATGGGCTGCTGTACGGGTAATTACCTCCTGCTTCAGGGCAATTTGGAAAGTTCCGACATCATCCCGCTCATACGCGAAACCATGGAATTCATAGCGGGTTACGAAGGTGAGATCCCAGGTGCCACACCCCGCGACTGCGGAAATTACTCCTTTATGGATCCCGCCGGCGCTCGCGAAGCCGCCCGCTGCTATCTCACCCAAACCCTTTCCGCCCCTGCAACCGAATACCCCCGCGACTGATCCGGCGAATCCGAGAGGTTCAGACGACATTTCCGGCTGAACAATCCTTAACTCGCAACAAGCCCTATGAGGTGGTGCAGATGGGCCTCCGGCGGCAGCCAAGTTTCACCGAGACCGTGGCTGTCGCCAGGGTCTCGGCATCACCGCTCCGCGGTTCGCCCCGAATGAAGGATGGTGTGTGGCTGTCCCACAGTTGCTTCGCTGCGCAGTGGGAAGTTAATGGAATATCGCGCTTCCAGGGCTTTCTTCGAAGAACGAAATACTTGGTTGGCTGCGTTGCCGTAAATGCGGTTTTTTATGCCTTGTTCTGAAGTTTACGCATATAGTATAAGTGATTGTTCCGGTCGAGGCAGAAGCCGGTAATTAAAGCAAAAATTGGGATTTATATACCGTGGAGATGCGTTTTTTTCTTTCCGATTATCACTGAGTTACGAATTTTTGTGGTAACTTTGCGTATGGCAACACTCTATAAGATATTGATTTTGCGTGTTGGCTTTGCTCTCTCCTGCAATCTATGGGCGCAAAGTCATAGTTCTATTCCATGTCCCAATACACGAGACTGTAGCCCTTATTTTGGAGAGAAAGGAGGCAATCGGTGAAACTGACTGATAAAAGATTTTGGACTGTATGGGCCATAGCCGAAATATTACTGTTGGCATCCTCCATAGATGTTGCTGTCAGATGTCACTCGCTTGGTATGATATATGTATTTATTATAATCCAACCGTTAATGATAGTTCTGGCATTTTTCAAAAGAACACATCCTAATGCCGCATTGGTAAATTTGATAATCATCAGTTTATATACAGTTTATTCAATCTATCTGAGATTGACGCATGAGGATACTGATGGCTGGGGCTGGTTAGCTTTCACGGTTGTGCTCCCAATTGTGCAACTAATACTGCTATTACTTTATTTGGGGCTTGATAAACTTGTAAAAATTACTGAACATAATCAATAACGATATTGCCATGGAAGATGCTTTGAGATATATAATCATTGCTGTTGTCGTCTATGCTGCAGGTATGGCAGTGTTTAAGGCTGTTCGTACTCGGACGATTGATTATTCTCTTTGGGCAATTGTCATATTGTTTTGTATTGTGATATGGCTATCAAGAGGCTTTCTTATTACTTGTCAGATTTATGATTTAACTATATGGGTCGTCTGTTTATTGACAATAATCAGTTTCATTGTGCCAAAACAATCAAAAGCGAGCCGATGGGTTAAGGGTGGAGCATTAGCGTGCCTTTCATTGGCAGTTATCAGTTTTATCTCTCTTGAAATTATTGCGACACAGAAAGACAGCATTGTGATTGAAACATCGTTGAACGGTTACTCAACAGCTCGCATCGATGAAATTTATTTCAGATTTCATGGCAAGTCATTTGGTCGCAATTTCAATATTAAGGATTACTCCGGCGCTGAGGATTTACGAAAAGATTATAACGTGGAACTGACTTTAATCCCTATTGCCGCAGACATAGCTAAGATTGAGTCTTTAGACCTTGTGCCAAAACAAGAATTGATTAATCAAGGAGGAGGCAAGCGATGAAACCGCAGGATGAATATATTGCAAAAGAGGCGTTTACGTTTCCACTGTTTTGCCTTGTCTGTATGGCTCCATTCATCTATTGGGGCTGTGCTGACGGGTGGCCTGTCGGTGCGATAATCGGCACGTCGTTTTTCGGGATTATAACAATGTGTTATATCGGCAAATATATTCGTTTCGGGCGCAATTACCTGAAAATCGATGCCGCCGGTATTGAGATAAAAGATTGGAGTAAGATTACATCACTGAGATGGACTGATATAAAGAAATGCGAGGTATATTACAGAACCACCTCGGCCTCTTCTACTCTTTTTGAGCGTGAATTATATATCGTTGCCAAATCTGAGGGTAAACGTAAGCAACACATTTCAGTTAGCCTTTCGGGAAAATACTGTCTCAACAAGAGCGTTATAGAGGCTATTGAGAGATTTGGAGGTCAGGATGTTTACGATTGCCAATCTTCTCATCGTCAAAATAAATATTTTGACGGAATACTTTTGGCAGCTCTTATAGGCATTGCCCTCGTTTTTATCATTTCGATAATCAGAGATGTTTGATATTTCTTTCCTTATGTCGGTGTGGATTTTAGGGATATAACTGCCATCTGCAACACCTGTGGTTTCCATTTGAATCATTCAGCATTTATAAATCTGAGATTGCTTCAGGAAATACAAGCCATATGAGGTGGTGCAGATGGGCCTCCGGCGGCAGCCAAGTTTCACCGAGACCGTGGCTGTCGCCGGGGTCGAGGTATCACCGCTCCGCGGCTCGCCCCGAATGAAGGAGGGTGTGTGGCTGTCCCACAGCTCGCTGCGCAGTTAATGGAATATCGCGCTTCCAGCGCTTTCTTCGAAGAAGGAAAGACTTGGTTGGCCGCGTTGCCGTAAATGCGGTTTTTTATGCCTTGATGGGACATTTGTCACACCTGATGTCGATAATTAGTAGTAACTTTGCCTGATTACAGATATTAGACGTATGAAAAATCTATTTTTGATAGGAATATCGCTTTTGTCATTATCTTCTTGCTCTTATCGCAGTGATATTATTTCCGATAAAGGCGAGTGGATAAGCGTGCCTGCCGATAGTTCTGTTGAAGGTTACAATAATATTGGCGGACAGATTTATTGGGGATATATAGTCGGAATGGATTTCACGGAAGATGAGTGTCTGAATGCTGACATCGAAACATTCCGTGTGTGCAAAGGCTCAGAGTACGCCAAAGACAAGTATCATGTATATTATCCGCAAGTAGTGATATGCTTCGACGGCTTTGAGAAAAGTGAGGAAACCGGCGAATATGAGGGAGTAGGGGGTGAAGTCGCTGAAAAGATAATCCTTAAAGGAGCAAAACCGTCACAATTCAAGTATATCGGTAATGGCTATGCCGTTGCCGGAAACAGGATGTTTCACGACGGCGAGGTGATTGAATGGAATGACAGTATAGCAAAACTCAATTTTTAAACGTTATGTCAGATTCTCTCCGGTATAAGATAGTGCTTTGGATGGTGTGGGTGCAGATTGCGCTCGCGCCCATTGTCATAGCAATGATATACATGACTGATGGCGGTTTGATGTGGCGATGGAATCTAATCAACAACCTTTTAGTTGCAGGTTATATTCTGGGATTGCTCGCTCTTCCTGTCAGCCGTGGCCTTGAAAAACCGGAATTACTGAAATGGTGGCTGAGAATAGATTTCTGGTTTTCTTTCATACCGGCAATCATTGCATTGCCATTGCTGTTTTATATGGGGAGACATTTTGTTGACGCAGAAGATGGTGATTTTGTGCTCTATCATACTACCGGCCTTATGGCGGCATCCCCACACTACAACCTGGGCAAAAAGGAAGGCCTGTTCATTCGCGAACTGCCACAATGGATACGGATGTATGATTATGGAAATAAGCCAATCGAATGTTTCAAAGTCGACACACTGAAAGGCTGCATGTATGGACTGGAGCACGGGGGATCGCCAGCTGCATGGGTTTTGCCGATTGATTCGGTACGGTATCATCGTTATGCCGATAACATAACAGCCCTCATAGACAGTCTTTATGAGGCGCAGCCTCTGTTATCGCAAGAATCTTATGGAACATTTGTTTTCCCCGATAATTTCGCGGAAATCAACTATGAGGGAAAAAGAATTGGCTATGCGGATTCCATTAGTTATGATATAGATTTTTCTGAGCGCGACAGTTTGCGAGTCCTTATTTTCAAAGATCAATCCCCTAATCTGTCTTTCCCGAAAGACGCCATTGGCACTCATTCGCCTAAAGAAATCCGGACTTTCATAGAGAATCTGAAAGGAGGGGAGGATGACTCAGACCGATAAACGATTTTGGATATTTGAGGCACTTGTAATGCAATTTACTTTCTCCTGCCTGATATGAATAAATCCGCGACACATTTAGATTATCTGATAAGTAACTCTTAACAATTAAACGTAATAAGTTTTTCACAAAGCAACTTCGGGATACTTTTATACTTCCTGCGGCTTTATTTCGAGGAAAAATCAAACTCCCAATCCGAAGAAAATAATGGACCAAATGCAAAACCCGGTTGAAATGTTAAAAACTCGCGGACCTTGGCTGCCGCCGGTTTCGAGGCATCGCCGCCTCCGGGGCTCGCCTCGATAAAGTGAGGGGGCGATTTGCTGTCCCACAGCTCCGCAATGGGTTGGAGAGACATCGCCCCTCCGGGGGTTTCCCGATATTTTCAACAACCGGTTATTTACATTGATCCAAAATAATTATCTTTGCGGCTATAAAAACTAAACCCGATAGCTTGACAAGTCAGGGGCTACCGGGAATCAACACTACAAAGGTAGTGCTTTCTTTTGATTAAAACAAATTCTGGCTCCCGCGCTGATTTTCATGTCGGTTTGGGGCCTGGACTGCCGACTGTTAGAATAAACTCTGCTGATGGAGTAATTCATTTCTCAAGTGGACTTGATTCATGGATGCTCGTTGTGGAAAAGTCAGATGCTTTGTCGGCCAAGGAGAATAGAAATACTATTCGTTTTTGAGTAAAAAATCTTTACGTCATGAAACTCCGAACCATCATCATATTGGCAGTATGCGTCGTAATAACCGGTGTATACGCCCTTTATAATTTTATACTGGTACCGATTCTGGTTTATGGATGGGCTACCGGGGCATTTCTCATCACTTTAAATAGGAAACAGATAAAACTTAACTGCGTAGAATTTCTGAATAAATACAGTTGGTCTTATTTTGGTGTATCTGTTTTACTTGTCTTTTTCGCGGCAGCTAATTCCATCGGGTATCATAATAGCGCAAAAGAATATCGACGATGCCTTGAAGCTGAAATAAATGATACTGTTATCAGCTTAGACCGTTGGGGAAAGACAGGTAATAAGGTAAATCTGACAAATGGAGAATCATTTGGAGTATATATCTCCCCGCTTACTAAAGTCATTGAATTGGAAAACGTAATACAGAAAAAGAAGAATATCGTAACTTTACAAAAGAAAGCCAATAACGATACAATAGTTTTTGTGGATTCGCATGATTATAAATGGACTTTTGTAATCGCTGACCCATCATTAAAAACTGTCTTTGAAAAATAATAAGTCATATCGAAATACAATTAGACCATGAAACTGACCGATAAACGATTTTGGATTGTCTGGGGAGTGATGTTGCTTATCATGGCAGGGTGTTGTATATCCGAGGGATGGAGTGATGATACAGCATTGCTTGGCGGAGGTTATGCGCTGTCGCTGTTATCGACTTGGGTGTGCCATAGGGTAAGGCCGAGAGTTGCCTATGGCAATCTGATTGTGATGATCGTGTATAATGCGATATCGGCTTACAATCTTGTCTTTAACAGTCGGTACGGAGGCGGAATGACCTGGTGGTTTTACGCGCTGCTCTTAAACGCTGTCCATTCAATTGCATTGCTTGTATTCGTAATCATGAACGTTATAAAACGCAGGAAGATGGGAAATTTTCTGACATTTTGATAAAAATTCTTGCAAAATAGTGTTGTTTTGTGAATAATTTGTAACTTTGCGGTTCAATAGGTAAAAATTCCGCATCTATGAGCGACAGATTATTCATTTTTGACACAACGCTCCGCGACGGCGAGCAAGTGCCCGGCTGCCAGCTTAACACGGTCGAGAAAATCGAGGTGGCGAAGTCGCTTGAAGCGCTCGGCGTCGATGTCATCGAAGCCGGTTTCCCTGTTTCAAGCCCGGGCGATTTCAATTCAGTGGTAGAAATCTCCAAGGCGGTGACGTGGCCAACGATATGCGCCCTGACGCGCGCGGTTGAAAACGACATCCGCGTGGCTGCGGACGCCCTGAAGTACGCCAAACATCCGCGCATCCACACCGGCATCGGTACTTCCGACCAGCATATACGCTATAAGTTCAATTCCAACCGCGAGGAGATTATAGAGCGCGCGGTGGCGGCTGTGGCTTACGCGAAGAAATTCGTGGAAGACGTGCAGTTCTATGCCGAAGACGCCGGCCGCACCGATAACGAATACCTCGCCCGCGTGGTCGAGGCGGTAATCAAGGCGGGAGCCACGGTCGTAAACATTCCCGATACGACCGGCTATTGTCTGCCCGAGGAATTCGGCGCGAAGATAAAGTATCTTATGGATCACGTTGACGGGATCCACAAGGTGACGATAGCCACCCACTGCCACAATGACCTCGGCATGGCCACCGCCAACACCGTAACCGGCATTCTCAACGGCGCGCGCCAGGCGGAGGTGACGATCAACGGCATAGGCGAGCGCGCCGGCAACACGTCGCTCGAGGAGGTTGTGATGACCTTTCGCTCTCACCGCGAACTGGGCATAGACACCAATATCAACACTCCGAAAATCACCGGCATATCGCGCATGGTGTCGAGTCTGATGAACATGCCCGTGCAGCCCAACAAGGCGATTGTGGGGCGCAATGCTTTCGCCCACTCGTCGGGCATCCATCAGGACGGTGTGCTCAAGAACCGCGAGAGCTACGAGATAATCGACCCCAAGGATGTGGGCATCGACGAGAACTCGATCGTGCTGACCGCCCGCAGCGGGCGTGCGGCGCTGAAACACCGTCTCCACGTGCTCGGCTGCGAACTCTCACCGGAACAGCTCGACAAGGCCTACGAGGCATTCCTCAAGCTCGCCGACCGCAAGAAGGAGATTACCGACGATGACGTGCTGATGATAGCCGGACAGCACCGCAAGAACTCCTCGCGCATAAAGCTCGACTTCCTGCAGGTGACGTCGGGTGTAGGAGTCCACTCCGTGGCGAGCATCGGGCTCGACATTGCCGGCGAGAAATTCGAGGCGTGCGCCTCGGGCAACGGTCCGGTCGACGCCGCCATCTGCGCCATCAAGAATATCATCCACCGCAAGATGCTCGTGAAGGAGTTCCTAATCCAGGCCATCAACAAAGGCTCCAACGACGTGGGGAAAGTCCATATGACAGTGGAGTACGACAACAATCATTACTACGGTTTCTCCGCCAACACCGACATTGTGGCCGCCAGTGCGGAGGCCTTTATAGATGCCATCAATAAATTTGTGAAATAATCAGTTATGCCACAGACTCTTTTCGATAAAATCTGGGACGCCCACGTTGTGAACCGCATACCCGACGGTCCCGACCAGCTCTACATCGACCGCCATTACTGTCATGAGGTGACCAGCCCGCAGGCGTTCGAGGGACTGCGCCGCCGCGGAATCAGGGTAATGCGCCCCGAACGCACGTTCTGCTCCCCCGACCACAACATACCTACCATTAATCAGGACAAGCCTATAAGCGACCCCGTTTCGCGCAATCAGGTGGACACCCTGACACGCAACGCAACTGAGTTCGGCGTGAATCTTTTCGGACTCGGACATCCCAAAAACGGAATCATCCACGTGATAGGCCCGGAAAACGGACTCACACTGCCCGGCATGACGCTGGTGTGCGGCGACTCCCATACCTCGACCCACGGCGCTCTGGGCTGCGTGGCGTTCGGAATAGGCACGAGCGAGGTGGAGATGGTGCTGGCGAGCCAGTGTATCATCCAGCCAAAGCCCCGGAAGATGCGTATAACTGTCGACGGCAGGCTCGGAAAAGGGGTGACCGCCAAAGATATAGCGCTCTATATCATCGCAAAAATGACTACCGGAGGAGCTACGGGCTATTTTGTGGAGTACGCCGGCGAGGCTATCCGTGCGCTTTCAATGGAAGAGCGCATGACGCTCTGCAACCTCTCTATAGAGATGGGTGCGCGAGGCGGCATGATCGCACCCGACGAAAAGACGATTGAATACGTCAGAGGCCGCGAATATGCGCCGAAAGGAGAGGAGTGGGACAAGGCGGTGGCCTACTGGCGCACTCTTAAAACCGATGAGGGCGCTGAGTTCGACCGCGAAATCCGTTTTGATGCCGCCGACATAGAGCCGCGTATAACTTACGGAACAAATCCCGGAATGGGAATCGGCATAACCGAGGCAATCCCATCGCCCGATCCTGCCGACGAGCAGGGCAGAATTTCGTATGATAAAGCGCTTAAATACATGGGATTCCACGAAGGGGAGAGGTTGCTTGACAAACCGGTGGACTACGTTTTTCTCGGCTCGTGTACCAACGGCCGCATAGAGGATTTCCGCGCATTTGCCGAGTTCGTGAAAGGCAAAAAGAAGGCTCCGGGCGTTACGGCGTGGCTCGTACCCGGCTCGTGGGGGGTAGACCGTCAGATCCGTGAGGAAGGCATCGACAAGATACTTGAGGCAGCCGGTTTTGAACTCCGTCAGCCCGGCTGTTCGGCCTGTCTCGCCATGAACGACGACAAAATTCCGGCCGGAAAGCTGGCCGTGTCGACCTCCAACCGAAATTTCGAAGGCCGTCAGGGTCCCGGCTCGCGCACTATCCTTGCCGGTCCGCTCGTGGCAGCGGCTGCAGCCGTAACAGGAAAAATCACAGATCCACGCACAATGTTATGAAAGAAAAATTCTCAACCATAGTCTCTTCATGCGTACCGCTGCCGATGGAAAACGTCGACACAGACCAGATAATCCCCGCCCGTTTCCTCAAAGCCACCTCGCGTGAGGGGTTCGGCGACAATCTTTTCCGCGACTGGCGCTACGACAAGGAGGGCAATCCGATAAAATCGTTCGTACTGAACGATCCCGCCTACTCAGGATGTATCCTCGTGGCAGGCAAGAACTTCGGCTCCGGCTCGTCGCGCGAACACGCCGCATGGGCAATCCACGACTACGGCTTCAGGGTGGTAATCTCGAGCTTTTTCGCCGACATCCACAAGCAGAACGAGCTCAACTGCTTCGTGCTGCCCGTCACTGTAAGCGAGGAGTTCCTCTCCGAGCTTTTCGCCTCAATCTCAGCAGACCATTCAACAAAGGTCAAGGTCGATCTTCCCTCCCAGACCGTAACGAATCTCGCCACCGGCAGGAGTGAGAAATTCGACATCAATCCATACAAAAAGCAGTGTCTGAGCGAAGGCCTCGACGACGTGGAATATCTTCTCTCAAAAAAATCAGATATAGAGAAATTTGAAGCGAACCGCAAGTGACCCGACAGATTAAAGTTGAAATTCTCGACACCACGCTCCGCGACGGCGAGCAGACTTCCGGCGTATCGTTCTCGACGGCCGAGAAGATGGCGATAACGCGCCTTCTTCTCAACGAGCTCCACGTGCCCCGCATCGAGGTGGCGTCGGCCCGGGTGTCGGACGGCGAGTTCGACACCGTAAGCAAAATCTGCGCGTGGGCGGCGGGCATTTCCCGCCTTGAGGCGGTGGAGGTGCTCGGATTTATTGACGGCGGCCGATCGGTCGACTGGATTTCGGCTGCCGGCGGAAAGGTTATTAACCTGCTCTCGAAAGGTTCGGAACGCCATTGCCGTCTGCAACTCGGCCAGACACCGGAAGAGCACTTCGCAAAGATAGGCGAGGAGGTGGAACGAGCCGTAGCCGCCGGTCTGAAGGTAAATCTCTACCTCGAGGACTGGAGCAACGGCATGAAGCACTCGCGCGACTACGTGTTTGCCATGATGCACGCCCTCAGAGAGCTGCCGGTTGAGCGCTTCATGCTCCCCGACACGCTCGGAGTGCTTAATCCGTACGATACCCTCTCCTATGTACACCTGATGGTGAAGCACTTCCCGGGTGTCCATTTCGACTTTCACGCCCACAACGACTACGACCTCGCCACAGCCAACGTGTTTGCCGCCGTGAAAGGGGGCGCACGAGGCGTCCACGTTACCGTGAACGGGCTCGGTGAGCGCGCCGGCAACGCAGCCCTGTCGAGCGCCGTGGCGGTGATTCACGACCAGCTCCACGGTTCCACCGGCGTGGACGAAAGCAAAATAAATAAAGTGAGCCACATCGTGGAGTCGTTCTCCGGCATAATCGTGCCTCCCAACAAGCCAATCATAGGAGAGAGTGTCTTCACGCAATGCGCCGGCGTGCACGCCGACGGCGACAACAAGCACAACCTCTACTTCAACGACCTGCTGCCGGAGCGTTTCGGCCGCGAGCGTGAATATGCTCTCGGAAAGACTTCGGGAAAAGCCAACATCCGTAAGAATCTCGAGGCGCTCGGCATAGAGCTGCCGGATGACGACATACGTAAGATCACCGAACGCATAACATTGCTCGGCGACAAGAAAGAAATCGTCACTCAGAGCGATCTGCCTTTCATCGTGGCCGACGTCCTTCGCCACTCCGCGCTCCCCCAGCGTGTAAGCATAGTGAACTATGCCCTGAATCTCTCGCAGGGACTGCGTCCGACCGCAACGGTGAAACTCATTATCGACGGCGAGGAATTTCAGGAAAGCGCCGTAGGCGACGGCCAGTTCGACGCTTTCGTAAAGGCGGTGCGCCGTATCTACACCGACCGGCTTAACCGCTCGTTCCCCACGCTGACCAACTACTCGGTCAATATCCCTCCCGGCGGACGTACGGATGCGCTTGTCCACACCACTATCACGTGGACTCACAACGGTGCCGTAATCAAGACCCGCGGACTCGACGCCGACCAGACTGAGGCCGCAATACGGGCCACTGTCAAGATGCTTAACCTTCTGGAATTATAATGATATAAAAATATATGGACTTCAAGATTGCAGTACTTCCGGGCGACGGAATCGGACCGGAAATATCAGCGCAGGGCGTGAGCGTTATGACCGCCGTCTGCGAGAAATTCAACCATACGGTGGAATACCGCACCGCCATCTGCGGCGCTGACGCCATCGACAAGGTCGGTGACCCGTTTCCCGAAGAAACGTTCCAGACTTGCCTTTGGGCTGACGCCGTGCTGTTCTCAGCCGTGGGTGATCCGAAATTCGACAACAACCCCAACGCCAAGGTGCGCCCCGAACAGGGTCTGCTCGCCATGCGCAAAAAACTCGGTCTTTTCGCCAACATCCGCCCAGTAGAGACCTTCGACTGCCTCCTTCACATGTCGCCTCTGCGCAAAGACATCGTAGAGGGTGCTGATTTCGTATGCATCCGCGAGCTAACCGGCGGAATGTATTTCGGTGAGAAGAAAGAGGGTTCCGATTATGCCTACGATACAAACGCCTACTCGCGTCCCGAAGTGGAGAGGATTCTCCGCGTGGCATATGAATACGCCCGGCGCCGCCGCAAGCACCTGACGGTAGTAGACAAAGCCAACGTGCTCGCTTCGTCGCGCCTCTGGCGCAAGGTGGCGCAGGAAATGGCGCTGGAATACCCCGACGTAACCACCGATTTCATGTATGTTGACAACGCCGCCATGCGCATGATTCAGGATCCGCGGTTCTTCGACGTGATGGTGACCGAAAATACTTTCGGCGACATCCTTACCGACGAGGGCTCTGTGATTTCCGGCTCGATGGGTCTGCTCCCCTCCGCCTCCACCGGCGAGAAGACTCCCGTGTTCGAGCCAATCCACGGCTCATGGCCTCAGGCAAAGGGACTTGACATAGCCAATCCTCTCGCGCAGATTCTCTCGGTGGCCATGCTCTTCGAATACTTCAACCTCACGGAGGAGGGTGCGCTCATCCGCGAGGCGGTCAACGCATCGCTCGCCCGGAACGTCCGTACGCCCGACATTCAGATAGAAGGAGCCCCCCGCTACGGCACCGTAGCCGTCGGCGCATGGATCACCGACTACATCCGCAAGGCCTGACAACTTCCCCGTTTTCAACCATAATCCTGTATCCGCCAGCCGTTATGGCGGATACAGGATTTAATTTTGTGGTTGGGGAAATTTTTGCTAACTTTGCCCTCTAATATGGAGCGGGATGCCGAAAGGTAATGCACTGCGCCAATCAATATTTGATAATCAGAAACTTAGAAAAATATCAAAATGGCTACACAAGACGAAGTCTTCAAGAAAATTGTATCTCATGCCAAGGAATACGGTTTCGTGTTCCAGTCGAGCGAAATTTACGACGGCCTTTCCGCTGTATACGACTACGGTCAGAACGGCGTTGAACTGAAAAACAACATCAAACGCTACTGGTGGGACGCCATGACGCTCCTCCATGAGAACATAGTAGGCATCGACTCCGCCATCTTCATGCACCCGACCATCTGGAAGGCTTCGGGCCACGTTGACGCTTTCAACGATCCTCTGATCGACAACCGCGACTCGAAAAAGCGCTACCGTGCCGACGTGCTCATCGAGGACCATCTCGCAAAGATGGACGAGAAGATCGAGAAGGAGGTAGCCAAGGCTGCCAAGCGCTTCGGCGATTCGTTTGACGAGGCTATGTTCCGCGCCACCAATCCCCGTGTGCTCGAGCATCAGGCAAAGCGCGACGCACTCCACGAGCGTTTCGCCAAGGCGATGAACGACAACGACCTCGACGGTCTGCGCCAGATAATCATCGACGAGGAAATAGTCTGCCCCATATCGGGCACAAAGAACTGGACGGAGGTCCGTCAGTTCAACCTCATGTTCAAGACCGAGATGGGTTCTACCGCCGACGGCGCTATGACCGTGTATCTGCGTCCGGAGACCGCACAGGGCATCTTCGTCAACTACCTCAACGTGCAGAAGACCGGCCGTATGCGCATTCCTTTCGGTATCGCGCAGATAGGCAAGGCTTTCCGCAACGAGATTGTGGCCCGTCAGTTTATTTTCCGCATGCGCGAGTTCGAGCAGATGGAAATGCAGTTCTTCGTTCGTCCCGGTCAGGAACTCGAATGGTTCAACCGCTGGAAGGAGACCCGTCTGCAGTGGCATAAGGCACTCGGACTCGGCGATGCAAAATACCGCTTCCACGACCATGACAAGCTCGCCCACTACGCCAACGCCGCCACCGACATCGAATTTGAAATGCCGTTCGGATTCAAGGAGGTTGAGGGCATACATTCCCGTACCAACTTCGATCTCTCGCAGCATGAGAAATTCTCGGGCAAAAAGATTCAGTATTTTGACCCCGAACTCAACGAGAGCTACACTCCCTACGTCATCGAGACCTCGATCGGTGTTGACCGCATGTTCCTCAGCGTTCTCTGCTCCTCCTACGAAGAGCAGCAGCTCGAAGGAGGCGATTCCCGCGTAGTGCTCCATCTTCCCGCGCCGCTCGCACCGGTAAAATGCGCCGTGATGCCCCTGGTGCGCAAGGACGGACTTCCCGACAAGGCCCGCGAAATCGTCAACGATCTCAAGTTTGATTTCTCCACCCACTACGAGGAGAAAGACTCCATAGGCAAGCGCTACCGCCGTCAGGATGCTATCGGCACGCCCTTCTGCATCACCGTAGACCATCAGACACTCGAGGACAACACCGTGACACTGCGCGAGCGCGACTCCATGGAGCAGACCCGCGTGAAGGTCGAGGATCTCCATAAGATAATCCACGACCGTGTGAGCCTCACTTCGCTCCTGCGCAAACTCAAATAATCTCTTATAAACAGAATTCCAAAATGAAACGCACCCTCCTCGCCATAATCATGGCTGTAATGATGCTGCCGGTGTTCACGTCGTGCAACTACAACTCGCTTGTTGAGAAAAAGCAGAACGTTGAGCAGCAGTGGGCAGAGGTTCAGAACCAGTATCAGCGCCGCGCCGATCTGATTCCAAACCTCGTCAGCACCGTGAAGGGCTACGCCGCCCACGAAAGCGCCACCCTTGAGAAAGTGACTCAGGCCCGCGCCGCAGCGACATCGATCAACATCAGCGCCGACAACCTCAACGAAGAGACCCTCGCGCGCTTTCAGGAAGCCCAGAACAACCTTACCGGCGCTCTGAAGTCGCTTCTTGCCGTAACCGAGGCCTATCCCGACCTCAAGGCCAACGAGAATTTCCGCGACCTCCAGGTGCAGCTCGAAGGTACTGAAAACCGCATAGCTACCGCGCGCGGACGCTATACTCAGGTTGTGGCCGACTACAACACGTCGATCATGAAATTCCCCACCAACATCTACGCCGGCTGGTTCGGATTCGAGAAGCAACCTCAGTTCCAGGCCGATCAGAGCGCCCAGAGCGCCCCGAAGGTGGAATTCTGACATTCACTCACAGAGTAATACCAAAAAATGAAACTGTTTTCCAGAATAATGATGATTGCCGCAGTGGCGGTTGCCGTCATTTCGTGTAAAAACGATAACAAATCCACCTGGGAGGAATACAGCGACTGGCGCAAGCTCAACGAAACATTCTTCGAAGAGCAGCAGTACCGTACGGACGGTGGCTCGGTGTCGACATACTATACCACCGTCTCCCCCGCGTGGGATCCCGGAGCCAAGATTCTTATCCGGTATCTCAACAACCGCGCTCTCACCGCCGGCAACCTTACGCCTCTGTTCAATTCCACCTGCTCGGTGAAATACATAGGCCGGCTTTACGACGGCGAGCCTTTCGACTCGTCGTATAATCTCACCGACAGCGTCTATCAGCTGCAGCCCTCCAACGTTATCCAGGGCTGGACGATAGCGCTTATGCAGATGCACGTCGGCGACAGCGCCCAGATTGTGATCCCCTACCAGCAGGCATACGGATCCACCGGTTCCATGCGCAACGGCATCTACGTCATCAAGCCATTTTCCACCCTCGTATTCAACCTCAAGCTCGTAGACATACCCTATTACGAAGTACGGCCATGAGCGACAGCGCTGACAGCGTTACCCACGCAGGGATTGTAGAGGACACAGGCCCCGGCCGGATTACCGTGAGGGTTCAGGACGACAGCTGCAACTGCGGCGGTTGTTCCATTTCGGCCATCTGCTCGGGAAAATCCGCCGAGAGTTCGCTTATAACGGTTTACCCGTGTCCCGACGCGCATTTATTCCGCAGAGGCGACAGGGTAACAGTCACCGCATCACCTCAGTCAACTCTGATTTCCACGCTGTGGCTCACCGTAATCCCCACCGTCATCCTTGTGGCTGTCGTGCTGACAGGGGCTGCGTTCGACTGGGGTATATGGGCGGTTATAGCCGGGGTGGGCGCCGTGGTTGTGTACGACGGCCTGCTGTTTCTTTTCCGGCGCAGACTCGCCTCGCAACTTAAGTGGAAAATAACGATCGATCCGTCTGAACAGAAATGAATACGATACTGGTAGCAATACTTGTGCTCGGAGGCATCGGAATTCTCGGTGCCGCGGTGCTTTACGTTGTGGCGCGCAAATTCAAGGTTGAGGAAGATCCGCGCATCGACGAAATCGAGGAGCTGCTTCCCGGTGCCAACTGCGGCGCCTGCGGCTACAGCGGCTGCCGTGGTTTTTCCGCGGCCTGCGTAAAGGCTTCCTCACTTGCAAATCTCGTGTGCCCGGCCTCTGGCAACGAGGTGATGAAGCAGATTGCCGACATTGTAGGGCTCGCGCCCGCGGGAAACAAACCGCGCATAGCCGTGCTGAAGTGTAACGGCACATGCGCTGCGCGCACCCCGGGAGCCCGCTACGAAGGCCCGAAATCGTGTGCCGTCGAGGCTACACTCGGCGCCGGAGGCTCAAGTTGTCCGTTCGGCTGTCTGGGCTGCGGCGACTGCACTACAGTGTGTCCCTACGACGCCATCCATATGGATTCGGCTACCGGACTCCCTGTTGTCGATTCCGACAAATGCACCGGTTGCGGAATCTGTGTGAAAAACTGTCCGCGCAGACTGCTCGAGTTGCGCCTTAAAGGCCCGCGCGGGCTGCGCGTATGGGTGGCATGCTCCAACACCGAAAGAGGCGGCGTGGCGCGCAAGGAGTGCGCGGCTGCCTGCATTGGCTGCGGCAAGTGTCTGCGACAGTGTACCCACGAAGCCATTACTCTCGCCGGAAATCTCGCGTATATCGACAGCGAGAAGTGCCGCCTTTGCGGAAAATGTGTCGATGCCTGCCCTACGGGCGCCATTCTGTCAACCCTGCCAAAGAAGAAAAATGAAGAAGCACACGTTTAAGCCCGGGGGCATACATCCCGACGAAAACAAGCTTACGGCCGACTATCCCATAGTCCGACTTCCTCTCCCGGCCTCAGTGGTGCTTCCGCTCGGGCAGAATCTCGGTGCGCCGTCGGTGCCCGTCGTCAAGGCCGGCGACCACGTGGTACGCCACCAGATGGTGGCTGAAGCGGGCGGATTCGTGTCGGTGCCGCTCCACACTCCGATCTCGGGCCGGGTGGTGAAAATCGACAAGTGCAAGACCCCGCAGGGGATGCCTGCGGATGCTATTTTCATACAGAGCGACGAAGAGGATCGCATTTCCGATGCGGAATCTCTTCGTGCGCCTGCGTCTTCGCGCAGCAGTGAGGAAATCGCCGCGCTGTCGGCCGAAAGAATAAAGGAAATTATCCGTGAAGCCGGAATCGTGGGACTCGGAGGTGCAGCTTTCCCTACCCACGTGAAACTGTCGCCTCCCGCAGGCATGACTCCGGAACTGATTATTATAAACGGCTCGGAATGCGAGACGAGGCTCACCTGCGACGATGCTATAATGCGCGCCTGCCCCATGGAAATAGTAGAGGGCACGCGCCTGCTGATGCGCGCAGCCGGGGTTGGCCGGGGCGTGATAGCTGTAGAAGACAATAAACCTGAGGCAATCGCGGCTCTCTCCGACGTGGTTAAGGATATGCCCGATATCGAGGTGATGACTCTCGTTACCAAGTACCCGCAGGGAGGTGAAAAACAGCTGATAAAGGCCGTGACGGGCCGTGAGGTGCCGTCAGGTGCTCTTCCGGTTTCAACCGGAGCAATCGTTCAGAACGTAGCGACGGCATTGGCCGTGCAGCGTGCCGTGGTTTATGGCGAACCGCTTACCGACAGGGTCATAACCCTCCGCACCTCCGATCGTACCGGCAATTTCCGCGTAAGCGTCGGCACAATTATGAGTGAAGTGACCGGCGAAATCTCCGACCGGGTGCGTAAGATTCTTGTGGGCGGAACCATGATGGGAAAAGCCGCCGTGACGATCGACACGCCGATAGTAAAAGGCACTTCCGGAATAATGTTTCTCGGCGAGGAGCACGCCAACCGCCCTGCCATGTATCCGTGTGTGCGTTGCGGAGCGTGTGTTGACGCCTGCCCGATGGGTCTCGAGCCTTATCTGCTGAGCACCTTGTCGCGTTTGCGTCGGTTTGAGGATGCTGCGGAGCAGAAAATCGCCAACTGCATAGAGTGCGGTTCTTGCAGCTGGGCATGTCCGTCAGGCCGTCCCATACTGGATTTTATACGCATAGGCAAAGCCGCCGCCATCGCCGCCGCCCGCAACCGAAAGGGCTGATAAATGCAATCCCCTGAATGATCGTATTGTAGGGGCGCTATACTTAGCGCCCGCTGAGTGGTAGCGTTCAGAGCGATTAGAGGGGAATATGCTTTTGATTCCGCGGGCGCTAAGTATAGCGCCCCTACCGAAAATCAGGGTATTACCTGCGGATTTAAATTTTTTCCGAGAATAAGATTAGAATATTGGAGAACGTTTATAATCGCCAAAACGAAAAGTACATTTTTGCAAAACGAAAAGTACATTTTTCAAGATTTTCAGCCTTTTCCGACGCGGCTGTTTGACAACCGTTTAATCGCCGCTTAAACGCCGTTTGAAGGCCATAAAATCAATCCCTCAAACATCTTTGTGTCTGAGGGATTTTCTTTGTGTTGACGCGCTGTTTCCGGCCTTTTATGCCATCTTCTGCAATATGCCGACGCAACGCTCAATCATTTTTGCGCGGTCGCGTTTCCATTCCGCAGGTTCCATCCCTTTGTCGTATGCAGGGTAAGGTTTCTGCGGCTTGACGAAACGAAAGCGTTTGTCGAGTGGATAAATGTAACGATACGTCTTGACCTCGAACACCTCGAAGTCGCCGAGCAACATTCCCACGTTGGCGCGGAGAAAGCCCGACGGAGAATGTGAGTTTGTGAATATCTGCTCGTGAACGACCTCGCCGCTTCTGACATTGCGCAGAAACTTTGTGAGGTGAAAGCCGTAATATTGGAAGTTGGCGGCTTTGTAGATTGTGCCGCAGCCAAGGCGACCGTCGGCAAAACTCTGCACGGCGACGAGGTTTGGATCAAGACGGCGCAGCAGCTTTATCGACGCGGCTATCAGTATGCTCTCGGCGTTGTGGCCGAGTTCATCATCTATCCACATTCGGTTGAGTTCGCACATCCACGCTTTTGGGTTCGGGTGTGTGAATATCCGCGCCGCCGGGTTCTTCATATAGCCGTAAACGGCCACGCCAAGGCAGCGGTCGGGTTCGTCGGCGTGGAAGATTCCGAAGTTATGGACTCCGAAACCGCCGTCGTTCCACTTATGGGAGTAATGGTTCTTGACTATCATCGCCTTTGCAAGAGCCTTGTCAACTGGCTTTATCAAAAGCCGCCCAAGGGTCGATGTGTCCTTGTAGACCTCCGTAGGGAGATTTGTGCTGTTAGACATTCAGCATAAAATTGGGGTTTGATGGTGAATAAATTGTTTATCTCGCCCCTTTTGCGTAATTTTGCAGCGGCAACCACATACAACAAAGCGCGAACTACTGCGGTCAAAAGGCTTTACAGCCCTCGACTGCGCGGTAGTTCGCGTCTTTGTGATTGTATGTGGTTGCCGCCCTACAATCGGGTCGGGGGCTGTTTTTTATTGCCCTCCGACGTTTATTTTCGGTTATTCTGTTTTTTTCATCGGCTATTTTATTGGGGTTAAGAATTTAACGGTTATCTTTGCGCCATGCATTTGCACCCTCGATAGTTTTGCGATTTCGATTTCAAGATAGTGTATGGTGCGTGCGGTATATGCAATTCCCTCTCGCTGAAAAGTTATCGTGGTTTCTCCACGTCTTAAAGCAGGGATTGAGCGAATTATAGACCCCGTTGAGATGGGATTGAACGAAGCACCGACCGAAGTGTCAGCGACAACCTACAAGATTCCACAACAGAGCATATATTGAGTTACGACCGCCGGGGTTTTTAGAGGAGCAGTTTTCACCGCCCCTCTTTTTTTGTGCCTAATCGGCAGAGAACCCACGGCGGACAATGGTCTTGTTGGTTTTCTTATCGAGGTGGAACCACAGACGGTATTTCATTCTCGTCATCTCTCCACCCGCGCTCTTGAACGTCTTCCCGGCGGCGGCAAACTGCAACGCTATGCGGGCGTAGCAAGATGCCTGGGTCTTGGGCTTGGCTCCTTTCTTCGACGCTTTGACACGGGTTCCTATAACCTTGTAGAGTCCATTCCCGGCAGCTATCTCGGCGATATTGGTACCCACGACAACTATCATATCCTCGCAGATACTGCCCAGCTCCTTGCCGATAAGGTTGTTGTCTTCCTTATCGGTTACGCCGATACATTTAGGCACATACCAGTTGTTGGGCGACGAGGTGGAAAGGATCACGCCTTTATAATGGACGTATTGGTTCTTTGGCTGTCGGAGCATACTCTTTCCTTTCCACGCGGCGTTTGTGCCTGTAGTGCCCCCGGAACGGCGTTTGCGGCTGCGCTTCTTCTTGCGCAGGAGGACGAGCTGCACACCCTCGGGGATAAAGCCGTGGCGGATATATACCGTCGAGCCTTTCGACACCTTTACGTCGATATGGAGATTTTCCGTTACCGGGAAGAAGCCGCCCCACGTCTTTTTGCTACTGTCCCAATATCGGACGTAACGGCGCAGGTCGGGCAGGATCTGTTCCTGCGTGATATTGTTCGCGCTGTGGCGGTAGACGTTGATGGTGTATTCCTCCGCGCCGTTTAGAGCGAAACAGCCCTTGCGGCAGTTCAGACGCACATTGTCTTTCTGAGCGTCGAGTTGAACGCGGGTAAGGTTGTCGGTGGAAAGTACGGTCAGTTTCTTGGCGAGTTCGGTGTTGACGGCCACATATTCCTGCAGTTTCTTCGCCAACTGGTCGTTGCTCTGAATTGTGAGGAAACCCGCCGCCGGGTAAAGGTTCGGCACGTTCGGGCGATAGCCGCCTGTATATTCCGCATAGCGGTACACACGCGCCTCCTTGTAAGTGGTGCCGTCTGCCGTGATGTTTTCCGTGCGCTCACTTACTCGAATAGCCGTGGCTGTGGCGCGGTTGCCTTTGAGCGGCAGTACCTCGCCGTCGATGACCACTATTCCGTCAGCCGTGGACGATGACTCGCGCAAGATGTAGCGTTTACCGCCTATCAGTGCGAATGCCTGTAAAAAGCTGATCTGGTCTTGTATAAACGAAAGACCCTGCGTCGATAACGGATACAGGCCATTCCCACCGCTTGCGACCGCCGTCGATAAATATTCCGCTCTGTCCATAACTTGATTTTGTTCGGGTGTAAATTGGAGTTTTTGATAAGATTCTGTATTTCTCGACAATGGCCTTGACCTTGTCGAGCTGGGTTGTGTAGATGTTGCCCGGTACCCGCACAATAAAGGCGTTCCTGGGCGCGTTCAGCCGTGCCTCGTCTGCAAGCAACGGTGTCGGGTGCTCCGGCGGCGGATCATTCTCGCCGGGCTTGGGGTTCTTGCCCTCGTCCACCGCGAGGAGCTGCTGCGGCATAGAGGGGTCTTTGGCATAGATCCACTCGCCCTCGTATTCGTCTGCGTCTTCAATCTCAAAACCTTTTTTGAGGCCGAAAGCGTCATTCAGCGCGGCACGGAGATAACACACCTGCCCGTTGTGGCTCAGTCGGTAGATATGGTCGCCGCGCATTTCGAGAAAGCGTTGGTAAAGGCTATCCTTGCCGAGATACAGCGGCGCACATAAAGCGCGGACAAAGGCGAACAACCTGCGTCGCCGCATGAATGTCGGCAGCATCAAGGCGATCCATTTGTTGAAATTGATGTCGAAAATCATTCTGCGCTCTGATATGGTTTGCCTTTGACCGTGAGGTTCTGTAATGCGTAATAGCCCGAATAGGGGCGACGGTAGCCGACAACCTGCGAGTAAGCCTCGGAGCCGCCCGCAGCAGCCTCTACTTTCACGATGTCGGCCACCTTTACGCCCTCGATGGACTGAATTGCGGCCATAAGGTCGGAGTTGCGGTATTCGCCGTTAAAGGGCAGTTCCGATATTACCCGGCTGACGGCGTTCGTTATCACGTCCTCGCCGTTATACGTGAGCTGCACGGGGACGTAGCCGCTTGCATCGGCATTCCCCAGGGAGCGGGCTGTCAGAATGGCGGGGTCATAGAGAACCACGAGCTGCACACGCATATTGTCGGCTGGTTCGTTGAGGATCTTGACGGTAACGCCCGCATCCTTTATCTGCGAGATATAACTTTTCAGACCCGCAAGTGCCTCCGCTTCGAGTTGCTTGGGCTGGCCGTTGTTGCCGCGAGCGGCCACTTTTATGAATACCTGTGTGCTGTCCTCGGTGGCGACGGCGTATTTCACGACCCGCGCCTTTTCAATGTCCTCCTCGGTCATTCCGGCTGTATCGTAGCGGTCGGCCACCACAACACCGTCGGCCATTACGAGATCCTTGCCGTGCATATACTCCTTGGCCTTTGTCGCATACCAGCGCAAGGTGTGCGGGCGCAGGGCTTCAATCCTCGCGTCCACCTCCTCGCGGTGTCGGTCAAAGAGTTTTTCAAGCAGCCATATACACGAGGCCACCACATAGAACATAAGGCTCTCCAACGACACGGGCGAAAACGCCTTGTCGAACGATTGTTTGTCTTTCAGTCCGTACCCGGTGCGGATAGCGTCCTGCGAGATAAAGGTCTCGCAAATCTGAGCCTTTATCTCGGCGATTGACCGAGCCATGACATCACGCCTTGTTGAGCGCGGCGATGGCCGTGCGGTAAGCATTAAGATCAATCTCCGGGCGGGGCGCCTCGCCATAGCGCAGGTCGAGGTCATACTGAATGTCGGCCACCACGCGCTCCGGGTCAGGAACGCCGATATAGCGCATTTCAGAATAGGCCACAAGGCGGCTGTTAACTTCAACTACCTGCGGTTCCTCGGCAGGGGGCGGTGTCCCGTTCTTGGCGGCTCGGCTCAGTGCCTTGCGCTTGCGGAACGCGGCGCGTTTGTCTACTTCGGGGATTGTTGTCTTGACAGGCTCGAAGTCCCAACGAACAATACAACCCCTTTTGCGACCGGTGTTGAACTGCTCAACGGCGGCGGGAACATTGTCGCTCCCGCTGAAAACTCTTGCTGTCATTCGCTTTGCTTTTTGTGTTTTGTTTCTTAATGCGTTTTTACGTTTGCGGTTCAGCATTCGCTTTATCCGCTCGCGGTGTTTATATTTTTGTTTCAGAACTATCTTTGTGAAGTCCCATTCCACAACTACATATTTCAGCCATACCTCGCCGATCTGACCGCAGAACGCCCGGCGCATACCATACTCCTGCCCCTGCCGCATTAGGCCGAGATAGGAATTGATGCAGCAGACAAAATGCTCCGCATTGGCCTTGCACCATGCCGCACCTTTCTCCTCGGCCATCTTGTTAAACCCGTGCAGGCGGCACAACGCCTTTCCGAGTGTGCGGTTGGAGAGATAGAGCCGCTCGCCCTTTACCACCATTCCCAGGAACTTCACGCCCTTTCGGTAGTGCTGCAGATAATACTTCTTCGGGTTGACCCTCACTCCGGCTGTCTGCCATAGGTGCTCGCGGATAAGCGGCATCGCCATCAGCATCTTCTCCTTGTCGCAGTCTACCGTCGCCGTGTCATCTACATAGCGGTCAATCGTCAGTCCCAGCGTTTCGGTCAGATAGTGGTCGGTTTCATCAAGCAGGAAATTGGCTACAATCTGCGACGTTACATTGCCGATCGGAAAGCCGTGTCCCTTGGGAACCGTGCGCAGGCTCTTGTTGGCCGCAAGGCCTATCCATTGCCGGGGATCGCCCATTATGATGCAGCCCTCCTCCGGCGCGTTCAGCAGCGTTATCCGGGTCAGATATATCAGAGTGAACAAGTCAGCGTATCTATATCGCTCCTCGATAAACCTGCATAGCTTGTTGGTTGTCCTCTCGCGGTGTATTGACATAAAGAAGCCCGACAGGTCATATTTCAGAACCCAGCAGTCGCGGGTATAGTTCTCCGACTTTGCCCGGATAGCCTCCTGCAGATACTTTACCGCCGCGAGAGTTCCCTTGCCGACACGGCAGTTGAAACTCGCCGGGATAAACTGAGCCTCAAACAGCGGTACAATACGCTGCGCTATCCACGTCTGAACTATGCGGTCGCGGAACATCGCCGCGAACACCTCCCGCTTCGTCGGCCACTCCACTATGAACGTGATCGACGGCTGCGGTCTGTATTCGCCACGGTTTATCTCGTCGCGCAGTTTCAGCAGCTCCTCCTCGTAGTGGATCTCAAAGGCTATCGCCGAGTCAGTCCACGCCTTGTTCCGACGGCACTCCTCGTAGGCGAGTAAAAGGCTGTCGTAGCTTATGGAGATATTTTCGGGTTGGTTGTTCTTCTATTTTCTGCTGAAATTCCGACACCGCCCGCACGTCGTTAGTGTTGTTTCTGTTGTTGTTGTTGATGTTGCCATTGTAGTTGACAACCCACGAGCAGTAATCTTCTGTGACTGACTTGTTCCTTGCTCTGAATGAGAGCGCACAGACCTTTTCATTAAAGAAAATCGCGCTTCCGTAAGCCGTGGCCGACGGAACACTCACTCTCTGACACCTCTTTTTGCTCTTTCAGCCGTAGCCTTGCGCCACGACCCGAGCTGCCCCGATATATCGGCCATAAGCTCCGACAGACTTGTTTGTTTCTGCAATGGCAGCACACGCGCCTCGTTACACAGCCGCATATATGTGTTGAGCACCGTGAACTTCGTCATCGCCCGGTCTATGTAGACAACCTTGTGCGCCACGTTCTGCTCGTCCCATGCGTACACGATCAGAGCAATCAAGTCCGTGGCCGCGTCCAAGGTTTTCTCCCATAGCCAGCGGCGGTATTTCACGGGTACGTTCTCGCTCAGACCGACCATCTGTTGGATCAGCCTGTAAACACTCTTGTATGCCCCGGCTGTCGCCGCGCCTTGTGCCATTTCAGTTAATTTTTTAATCGTCTGCAAAGTTACAAAAAATTTTTCGACCGGGCTTCGCCCGGTGGCCGTTTCCTCCCTCACGGTCGCCCTTTAAGGGGGCGACCTCACCAAAGGAAAGGAAAAAGGTCTAATATTCAAAATGAAAAGCCGACACCGCCCGCACGTCGTAAGTGGTGTCTCTGATGTTGAGGCTGATGTTGCCATAGTAGCGGACAACCCACGAGCAGTATTCGTTGAAGGCGGTACTCGACCACCAATACTCATAATGACCGTTTGGATTGACCCAACCGCCTTTGTCATTGGTATAGGGTAAAAGCTGAAAGCCCGCGTCAAAAGCATCATTTATCGCCGTCATCATAGCGTTGATGGCCACGCGGTTTTCTTGCATTATTTTGAGTTGCCCGCACGATGGCAGAAAGCAGCAGGAATTGTAGGTGCCACGGCTGCGGCACCATCTTGCGGCATTGTCGCCGTTGTCAACGGCAAGTAACTTCGCGGTATTCATATTGCCGTCGTAGTCCACAACAGCCTTGTCATAGCCAGCTTGCCACCCCGCGTCCCAAGCCTCCCCCTGCAGTTCTTGGCTGCAGCCATATTGGGGAAGAGTGGGTACGCAGTCCCCAAAGAATGCGCTTGAACTCCATCGCATAGTGTCCGGGGCGAGATTCTCGGGTTCAATGGCGAAACTCGTTTCTGCCGTAGAGATAACCACAGCGTTGATGCTGAGTATCTCATCGGTATATTCGTCCCCCTCGAGCCATAGTTCCGGGTCGCCGTCTGCCGACAAATCGTCTGAAAAAGCGTGAAGAGGAACGGGGCGGTATTCATACGTCCCCTTTTCGTCGCTGCAATAAGCAACTTGGTAACAGTATAAGATGCCGATTGGGAGGTTGAATAATCTTATCTGACGGCTCTCTATTGCGGCATGATATACGAACTGGAACGATGCGCCGAGACCCTCTACTTGTGAAAAAATGGCGTAACTGAATCCATGTGGAACGTCAAACTCCACGATGCCATTTTCATCGCACGTCAGCTCCTGCCGGGGTATCGCCGTGGCAGGAAAGCCCGGTACATTGAAGATGTCAAGCCATACCGTTGCCCCGGCGGTAGAAACTACTTGCTCTCCGTCTGTGGCCTTAACGATTACTTTAACGTGCTCTCTCGGTATCTCTCCGAGAACTTCGACCACTTCGCCCAGGGCGTTCACAACCCCGAGCAGAGTGCCGCCCACCATCTCGGGCGTGATTGATTTCGGCATCACTGCCCCCCGGATCTCCTCCGAGGTCGCCCGAAGTTCCTCGGGCTTCCATTCTTCTTTCATTGTCTTTCTTTTCTTTGATGCTGTCGTTTATAATGTCTTTCCACTTTTGCGTTTATGAGAATGCCGCCGTAAACTCGCCCGAGAACACCGCAGCCCGAGTCGATTGAGCCTTGACCTTGTCAACCTTAATCTCATCAAAGGTCGGACGCTCTACTGCCACGCGCTCGTGCAGCAGCCATGACAAAGTCGCCGCCGACACCTCGGTCGCCGGGCATATACCCTCGGCCTCGTAGCGGCTCGCCGTCTTCGCGTCCTCGATGTCCTCGCCCTCGTAGGCTATCTCGGTGCCGTAGGTCAACGCCTCCGTCACGCTTATACCGTTGCGCAGGGCGAGAGCCCACACGCCCTCCGTCGACCCGGTGGTCATCAGAGCTATATCCACGAGGCTCTGACCCTCTTTTGTCCGTGCTATCATTCCACCGTGATTTTACCGTTTTCGCCGACTGCCACACGACTGACGGCCACGCCCGCCTCACGGCACATCTCACGCGCACGAGCAGCCCACATTCTGCCCGCTATGCCGTGCTGCATCTTCATCACCTCCCCGCCGAGAAGCGGCCATTCCCGCCATTCTCCACGGTTGGCAACGAGGACGTGTTCTATCGTCTGCTGCTCGCTTCCGGCCACCACGCAGCCGCCACCCTCTATCACAAGGTCGCCGCCGTTTGGTTCCATCGTCAGTCCGTTCATCGCTTTAATCGGTGTTTAATCGTTGGTTAATAATCGTTCGACTCAATCACATATTCCGTGTCGCTCAGTGCCGTTATCTCTATCACCTGGCGGTTCGAGTGCGTCATCTGCTTGGCCGAGAACCCGGTCACCACCATGTGGGTGATTCCGAACAGATCGAGAAATGCCGAGCTCACTTCCAGAGCCTCCGGCCTCTCCAATATCTCGCGCAGCTGAGCAATTGCCCGCTCTGGGTATTGGTCTATTATCTCGCCGTTATCGTCCGTAGCAACTATCCCCACGCTCATGCTCAGTTGATAGTCGCCGTCGGTGATATACTCCTTTATTGTCCCGGCGCGGCCTACAAGAGCGGTCTTCACCACCTCTTTCTGCAGGCTCACGTTCACCGTTACGTCGTTTATCAGCAGCAGTCCCTCGTCCGGCACTTTCACAACCATATCGGTCAGAACCGTGCGCCCCAGCCAGTAGTCGCCGCTTCCGCTCCACCGCTCCTCACCCTTGTTTATAGGGTGAGAACCCTCGGCTGTCCCGCCGGGCATGGAGTAGCCGGGCAGCGTCCCGAGCTTGTAGTCCTCCTGCTTCATCACGTCCCGGTCTTTGTTCAGACGCAGACGGTAGGCAAGCCCCTTGGCCTGTATTGCCACGCCCGAGGCTATGAACCGGGCGTTGATTATGTCGAATGTATAATTCTGCATGGTGATATTATAAAGCGTAGTTGGCGTCGTTCACCGCCGCAAGCAGAGCCTCGGCCACCGCGTCTTTTATCCGTTCCTTGCTTTCGCTGAGATTGGTCGTGGTAATGGTGAATTTGTCGATAAGTCGGTCAATGGTGATATTGATGTTCTTGACACGGTCGGTTTCCTTGGAGGCTCCCCCGCCGACACCGCCGAGTGCGCTGCCGATGGGCGACCCGCCGTTGCCAAGGTCGGGGGATATTGGGTCATCATCAACGGGGGGAGTGTCGCCACCTCCATTGCCGCCGTTTGAAGTCGGATGATCCGCCGCCCAACTTGCGTCAGCTGCTGCGCGGCCTAATTTTTTGATATAGTCAACGCCGGGAAGATATTTTATAATCTTGTTGACTTGATCTATAAGCCAGTTTATGGAGTCAATGAATATATTTTTAATGCCAGTCCAAAGATTCGAGAAGAAGCCTCCTACCGTGCTGACAACCCAATTAAACGCATTCACGACGGGCTGGCATATTCTCTTGATAAAGCCGATACAAGCACTCACACCCCGTGCGATGAAATTGACGATAGACATAATAAAGGCCTTGACCTTATTATATACCGACACCACAACGGACACCACCTTGTTCACAATGCCTGTAATGGTGTTCCATACCGACATCGCAAAATCGGCTATGCTTTGGGCTATGCTTGAAATCAATTCCCAAGCCGCATTGAATATCGCTTTAATACCCTCCCACGCAGTAAACACCGCCACGCGGAACTCATAACATTTATCCCATAGTTGCTGCACTATGGCTATGACTGCGGCGATTGCGGCAGCTATCCAACCGACAATGGGGATATTCATAATCGCCACACCTATCGAGCGGCATACATTCTGCGCAAGAACCTTGAAAGCGAGCCAATATCCTCCCGAGGCCGTGATTGATGCGTTCATCATCACAAGACCCGCGCAGACGTTGCGTATCGACGCAACTATTCCCGTGAACGCGCCCTTGAAATTTACGCTTCTCAGAAATACGACTGCCTTTGCCACTCCGTAGATAAGCGGAACGAGTTGGGAGAGCGGAACGAGGGCACCAGCCACTACCTGCACCCATATTCCCATATCTCCGCATGAGTTGAATATGGAAATCTTGAAATCATCAAACCGCGCCTGTACGCGGGCAAGACGCTCGTTGTAGGTTTCCATAATAATCTCGCTCTGCTCGACGGCTGTATTGGTGCCCGATATTGCGGCAGTCCATTGTTCCACTTTGGGAATACCCTGCACGAGAGCCATAGCGGCGGCAGCGTTTTCCTTACCGAACAATTTGCTGAACAGTGCGTCATCGGCCATCACGGGCTTCAAGACTTCAAGACGCTCGGTGAGGGTGCGGGATTTATCGGTAAGAGTGGCAATATCCACTCCTGCGGCAGCGAGTTCCTCGCGCACATCTTTGGGAAGAAAGCGGCCTTGTGCGAGGGTCGACATGACGTTACGCAGAGCGACACCTCCCTCGGATCCCTTTTTTCCGGCCTTGTCGAGAACCTGAATGGCGGCGTTGGTTTCGGCAAAGGAAACTCCGGCGGCTTTTGCCGCCATACCGCATTGTTCAAGGGCAGCCTTGATGGTCGGAAGTTCTGCGGAACCCTCGCGCCCGGCAGCGGCCATTATGTTCATCATTTCGGCCATTTGGCGCGACGCTTCCATCGGATCCGCGAGCGACACGCCGTATTGGTTCATCGCCGTTGTCAGCACCTCGGCGGCTGCGGTCGTATCACCGCCCATCGTCTTCGACAATATGGCGACATTACGACCCATCGCGTCAAGGGCTTCCGTGTTTTTTGTCAGTTCCGGCGATAATTGCGAGAGCAGCAACTTATAGGATTCCACCGCCCCCGACGCAGATACTCCAAACTCCTTTGCGGTATTGCGGGCAAACTTCTCCACTGTTTGGAGTTCCTTGGCGGTTGCGCCGGATATTGCCTGTAAGTCCGCGAGTGAGGCGTTCAGAGCCGCGCCGGGGGCAAGTGTGCTTTCGAGGGTCTGCTTCAACCCGTCAAAATATTGCTGCGCCTGGTTGAACACAATTAGGCTTTTCTCCATCTTCGCAAACGCCCCGGTCGTCTGCTCAACTCGCTCGCGGAGCCTCCCGACATTCTCGGAAATCTCCTGCACCACGGCGTTGCAGTTGCCCGTTACGTTAAACGAATAGTTAAAAGCGTAATTGCTCATTTGCGTATCTCGGTGTTATTTGTTATATTTGCAGAAACCAAATGATTTAACCGCATGGGTGTAGTTATCTGCATATTTCTCATTGTCGGCATGGTCGGCCTCTTTGTCGGTCTTGTCAAGGAATCCGTGCGCCGCAAGTAATGTCAGTCCGCAGGTGAGAATAGTTTCGCCAGGATCTTCGCCATACTTGCAAGTCTGAACCCCTCGTACCATGTAGCCTGTTTGAACATCATAGCCCATTCATCGTCTGAGAGTGTGGTCGGGTCGATGTGGAAAACTGCCCGGATCAAGGCGCACCCTTTGGCAATTTCGCCGGGGTCTTCACGATTCGGATCATCAAAGTTGTCCTCCGGCAGTGAGTACGCCTCTACAAGTTTTTTAAGGCGCGGGTGCAGCGACCGAACACGCCCTGCATCGCGTTCATCGCCTCCATCTTATAGATTGCGTCGGCCTTGATCGCGGGCGATCCGCCGAGCCAGCAGTTGTCGAAAAGAATCTCTGCGGCTTTCACCTCGTTGTTCTTGGCCGCAGCCGAAAAGGCCTGCATAGTCGCCATGTTGGGGCGGTGGAAATACGCTACATGACGCTCGTTCGTGTCCGTGTCAACTACTTCTACTTCGCTAATCCTGCCGTGTTTGTTTTTCCATGCGGCAATCTGCTCGTCGGTTACGCCGCCGTTGATGGTTGTAATCTCTTTTGCTTTGTTGTTATCCATGTCGGGTTTTATTTATGCCGGGGCGGCTGTTTCTCTCCGCCCCGGCGGGTTAATTGTTTGTTCTGATCAGATTCCGTCGGGCTTGCCGTATTCGATATTGCTTGGAAGCAACGGCAGTTCCACCTGCTGGTTCATGTCGCCCTCCTTCCAGTCGCGCACGTTTTCGGTAAACTCGCAGTTGCGGATCTTGTCGACCACGATCACTCCGTTGGGCGGCAGATACGCCACCTCGATGTCAAACGGCGCGATGTCCTGCAGTCGCCCCGTCGGCGAGTTGCGGCTGATGGCAACCACCTCGCTCATATAGAGCGTGATTTTCGCCTCGGGAGTGATGCGGCCTCGGCTGCGGCTCACCGGGTGTCGCCCGGCACCGTAATTGTTCTGCTTCTCCTGCTTGTCGCCGTAGCTGATGGCGACGATGCCTGTAACGGGCACGCCGTTGATGCAGCACTTGATGTCGCCCCACGCATACTCCTCGCCGTTGATCAGCGGCACTCCGTTGTAGGCTGTGTCTAATGGGTTCATTCGTTTGCTTGGTTAGTTGGTTAGATACTTGGCGCAAAGCCTATTTCAAGGTCGAGATTGCGCATCACACCGACGGGAACGTTCTTGATGACTCCGCGAACACGCGAGGTCGAGAGTATGTTCTGGTCGGGGTCGATGTCGAACTTGTAGCCGCTCAGCTCGCCGTCGCGTTCCATATCTTCGAGTGCCTTGTTGCCCGTGGTGATAAGGTGCTCCACGGCAGTGCGCTCCAGTTTCCCGGTGCTTGCGTCTACTTTCATAGGTCGGCCGAGTTTCGGCAGCAGATAGCTGCGGATTCCGCGCACAGCCTTATCCATCGTGCGCACGTCGCTGATGTAGGCATAGTCGCTCGTCGGCAGGTCGAGGGTGTGGTTGTCGTTGAAGAATGTTCCCGCGAAGCCGTCATAGGTGCGGCAGAAGATGAAACGGTCTGCGTCGAGTTCCTCGATGGTGGCCGTGTCGAGATCGCGGTACTTGGTGCCGTCGCCGAAAGCCGCCACCGCTATGTTTGTCGGGAACTGCTCAACCCACGCCACGCTCTGATGAACCTTGGCTTTGCTGACCGCGCCGAGCAGGTCGCCCAGTGCCGACACGCTCGCCTTGGCTGCGTTCGCCGCGTCTTTATAGAGTGCGGCGGCGGTGCCCTCGCCGTCCTGCGCTATGATGACCGACACATTTTTGCGCCCTGCCTTGGTATAGCCTTCGAGCGATGTTACGTCGGCAACCTTGGGCGCGTAGAGTATCGACAGCGGTTTGTTCTGCGCTTCGAGCGTGGTGGCCACGCTCTGCAGGGAGTTGATTATGGTGTCGCTCAGTTCCACCGCGCCGTTCCATACGCCCACTTGACGCAGACGGCCTCCGGCGAAGTTTTGAATCAGTTTGATTTCAGAGAATGCGTTTGTACCCGCTGCGGGCTTGAAAATACCCACATAGAGGCTCACGCCGGGGTTCATATTGAAGATTGACTCCAAGATATAGTGCAGCACCTTGGTTTCCCATGCCGCAGCGTCGGCGGTGATACCGTATTTCTCTGCGGTCTCTATCGACGAGATCGTGTGAATGCGTTCCGTGGCGGTAAATTCCGGCGCGCCTCCGTCGGCCACGGGAAGCGTCGCCGAGTAGAACACAAGACCGCTTATGTGGTCTTCGCCCGCGAGCGACCGCACGAGGTTGCCGTTGGTTCGGGTAATGGTTAGGTTCTGCATTATGCCTCGGCGTTTTCGGGTTCGTCATTGATGGGTTCGCCCGTCAGTTCGTCGACCTCCGGCTCGTTGTCGGCGGTTGCGGAATTGCCTTTGGAGGTGTTGCCTTTGGGCTTTATGGCCGCAGCCTTGGCAACGGCGACCCCGCGCTTGGTGCTGAACACCTCGCGGTTCTGCAGCGAGTTGGCGTGGTTCTGAGCGTCGTTACGGGTGTAGAACGCGGTGCCGTCAGAGGTCACGTGTACCTCGTTGATGTCGGGGTTCTGTTTCAGAACGTCGGCGGCTATCTTCTCTGCGGCTTTAGAGGCCACAGTGGCCGGGGCGTTTTTTGCGGTTTCTTTCTTTGCCATTGTTATATGGTGTTTAATGTTTGTTTAATCGGGTTTTGAGAATACTTTGATAATCCACTTATGGACGGTTTTCAGAGCATTGCAGATTGGAACTTTAAGAACTGCCCACCAAAGAATGCCAAGCAAGACCGCGAGTACAACTCTGATTATTATCGTAAGAGCGTCAGACTTAATCGAAGTATTGTCAACCCTGGATATGTCCGATTCTTCGCGGTTTTCAAGTTCCGATTGCGTTAATGCCGTTTCGGCAAGTATCAGATCTGTATTATTCTCCGCTTTCGTGCTGTCGGTTTTCGTGGCCTCTGTCTGCTCCCGGCTCTCGCTTGTCTGCCGTGCCTCCCGCCTTTCGGTGGTTCGGCTCAGCAGAGGCGGTGTCCCGGTCGCGCTGTCGGTTGGTTGCGTAGTGTCGAATATCTCGGTTATGCGCTCTGTTGCCTCGTCGGTCGTGGTCTTGTTTTCCCACAGACGCCGGATCTGCTCCTCGACCATACGCTCCACCATTGCGGCGGTGGCCGCGTCAAGGAGGGTCGTTTCCTGTGTATGGAGCTGCGCGGACGATTGCGCCTCCGTGTGGCTTTCCTCCACCGCTTTCTTTTGTGCGGCGCAACTCGTGGCTAACAGGGCAGTTGTCAGCGTGAGGGCAAGAATTGACTTTTTCAATCGCATTTGTCAGAATGTCTACTTTTTCCTGCAACTGAAGCATATCCTTGCGCAGAGGCTCTACCACAAGTTCCATTATCATCTCGATTGCTTTCTTGTCGTTGTCAAGTTCATGCCCGCGTACGTCAGAGAGTGTCTTCTGAACGTCGGCGCGGAGTTGGTCTACCTCGGCCTTGTGCTTGGATCTGAGGAACACAGCCGTCAGCAATGCCGACAGCGGCGCGGTAATTACAGCCACTATGGCCGCAAGGATTGTTTCAGTCATCAGGCGGTAAGTTTGTTTAATCCGGTTTCTTTGAGCCAGTCGCTGACCTCGAAGCTCGGGCAAGCCTTGATCCATTCGGCGGGTTCCACGGTGCCGTTCCCGTTGAGGTCGGGAGAGTAGTCGCGGTGGCCGCGCACTTTTGCGCCGGGATATTTCCGCAGCAACTCGCGCACGAGTCTCTCCATCGCGGCTTTCTGCGCCGGGGTGCGGGTGTCCTTGGGCGTTTTGCCGTCCTTGGCGCAGCCGCCGACATAGCACACTCCGATTGAGTGGGCGTTGTACCCGGTGGTATGTGCGCCTATCACCGACTCGTCGCGCCCGACGTGCACCGTGCCGTCGAGTTCTATGACGTAATGATAGCCGATGTCTTTCCACTTGCGTCCGGCAACGTGCCACCCCTTTATAGTGGCCGTCTTCACGTCGCTTCCCTCGGGCGTGGCGGCGCAATGTATGATGATGTCGGTTATCCGGCGTTTGCTCTGTGCGCTTGCCGCGCCCAACGCCGCCCATGTCTTTGCCCCGACCACACCGTCGGAGGGCAGTCCCTTGGACTTCTGAAAGTCCTTGACCGCCTCCTCGGTGATCGCTCCGAATATTCCGTCGGCAGCGAGGTTGAGTTTCTTCTGCAGTTGCTCAACCTCCGCGCCCCGGCTTCCTCGTCTGAGCGTTGTCATTCAGCGTCGGGTTGAGTGGAGTTTAGCCGTTGTCTCCCTGGGCGGGGGCTGCGGGTTTGGGTGCGCTCACGATTGCGCCGAGACCCTCGTTCTTTGTGGGGAGGCAGAGGGTATAGGTGCGCATGGAGAATACGTTTTCCTGCGTGGTCGGGTTGCTGGCCGCTTCCTGCAAATAGGTCTTGGTCGAACCGTCGGCTCGCATTACACGCTTGGTCGTGAATGCCACCGAGCACTGACGGTCTGTCGCGGCGGGGATTGCACCGTAGGCCAGTTTCTTCTTCGTCGAGGTGTTGAAGTAGGGACAGGCGTTAAACTCGTAGACCTCGAAACCGTAGAGGCGGGAGATTGCACCGCTCTCATAGTTGTAATACTGAGCGGCAAACTTCTGATCCTGCTCCAAAAGGTCGGCCACATGGTCGGCGCACAGCACGAGGATACGTCCCTCTGCTGGAATCTTGGCCTTGTCGAAGGCTTTTTTGAGGGCTATGATGTCCGAACGGGTCAGTCGCAGACGGTCGTCCACGGCCTCGCCTGTGGTCAGCAATACCGGGGTCGCGGTCTTGTTCTCGGCGGGCGCGATGGCATGGATCGCACGGCTGAACTTGGTTTCGGAAAACGCCTCTTTGTGGCGTTCCACCACCGAGGCCATCTTGTCATAGCCCAGGGCATGGAGTTCGTCATCTGTTACGCGGGTCGGCTTCGTCTGAAATTTGTCGAGTTTCACTGCGATGTCGCCGTCTTCGAGGTTGGTGATTTCGAGGGGATACGTTGTGTTGTTCACGAGAACCTCGGGATCCGCGCCGATGTCGACCATGTGGATAATGTCTTTCTCTACATATTGGCTGTAATCACGGATTTTGTTGAACCACCCCACAGCCTCTGCGGCGGCGCGGAATGCCTTTACAAGTTCGCCAGTCCACGCCTCGGGATAAAGTCCGGCGCGGAGTGCGCCCGCCGGAGCGAGGCCGCCCATGAGCGACGTGCCGACGGCAAGGGAGTCAAGAGCGAGCGCACATGCGGCGGGTGTCGCACCCACGGCAACGCCGAGAGCCGCGCCCATTGCGCTTGTGGCTGTAAGACCGATAATCATGCCCATAAGGGCGAGAAGAAATCTTTTCATTCGTCTTTTGTTGTTTGTTGGTGTTGTTGTTTGTTGCGGGTCAAAATTCGGGTGCGAAGCCGAAGTGCTCGCGGTAGAGGCGCACATATTCTTCGCGGTTGTTGTCGCGCAGGTCGGCGAGCTGATCTGCCGTGGCGGTCGCCCATGTCAGTTTGACATCGGTGGGGGATCCCGAACCGCCGGCGGGTTTCACGAGGTCGAGGGGCTTCTGTGCGGGTGTCATGTCGGCGAAAAGGGCGTTGAGGCTGTCGAGGCCGATCTGCTTGCCTAAGTTGAGATACTTGTCTTTCTTGTCGGCGGTGATGCGCTTCTCCTTGACGGCTGTATCTACCGCGTCGGTGATGCGGGCGAGCGTGATTGTGTTTTTTTCTTCCTGCAGTCTGCCGATGGCGGCGACTGCCTCGTCTTCGGTCGCGCCGGGCGCAAGGCCGAGTTTCAAGAGGATTTTTTCCATGTTGTTGTTTGAGTTGTTATTTGGGTTTTGTTCATCTTCGGGTGATATTGCCGTAGTTTCGTCGCCGCTCTCTGTTTCCGCACGGGAGAGCAGAGGCAGATGGTCGCTCTCCTCCCCGGCGGCAAGGGTCAGCAGCTTGCCCTCGTGATAAAGGCCTACCTGCAGAGCGTCATCGTTCGAGCCGATGTCTACCACCGACACCTCTATAAGTTTGCTCTTGGTTACGGTCGGGCGCGTTTGCCCGGCCACGAGCATAGCCGGATCTTCGCTCCATTCGAGAACGTCAAGCCCGGCACTCAGCATTCGCAGGGTGCCGCGATCCCATTTCTTCGAGATGTTGCGCTCGTCTTCGGTGTCATCGTCAAATTTCGGGGTGCCGTAGAGTATGCCGTTCTCCACGCGGAGATTGGTCATTATACCTATGGGCATGTCCTCTTTGCGCCCGCGTCGGTGCATATAGAGGACAATCGGATTTTTTTCGTACTGACTGAGGTCTATGCCTGCCGTCAGTACTCGTGAGCCGTAGCTGTTTATCCGCTCGGTCGATATGATTGCTTCTTTCATGTCGGTATGATGTCAGAAAAAATGTCGGCGCGGCTGTGTGGCACTTCACATTGTGAAAACCCTGTGCCGCCGCGCCGACGGGTCGCAAAAGGGGGTTGTTGCGGAGGCGGGATTTGAACCCGCGACCTCGAGGGAATGAACCTCGCGAGCTACCGGACTGCTCTACTCCGCGATGTCGTTCACGCCGCAAAATTCCGAATAGTTCAACCTCCTGCAAAACAGAGTGTGAAAACTTTACACTCTATTTTTCCACGCCGTCGGTTTGTGCCAATTTTGCAGTCGAAAAATAGCATAAACCCAACCCCAAAACATCATTTTGTTATGAATGGCAAATAAGGTTTCAACAGATAAAAAGGAATTTGCGGAGGCTCTTTTCATGCAGGGTATGCCGCAAAACTCCATTGCCGAAAAAGTCGGCGTGTCCGCAAATACGGTCGGCAAATGGGTCAAGGACGGTTGTTGGGGCGAAAAGCGCACCGCAATGACCCTTACCCGAAAGGAAGTTACCAACAATGTTCTCCGCTCGCTCAACAATCTCGCCATCAAACTCGGCGAGGCAGACCTTAAAGATGTAGGCGGACTCGCGGATCAGATTGCGAAACTTTCGGCCACTATCTCCAAACTCGACAAAGAAGCCTCCGTGGTTGATTTCATCGAGTGTTTTATTGCATTCGGCAAATGGCTCGAATACCAGGCCGAAACCGACCCCGCCATCACAGCGGAGTTCCGGCAGATGGTCAACAAGTATCAGAATAAATATATCCTTGAACTTCTCGGAAGCAAGGTGGCATAATTTCAGCGTATGGCTCGACACACGGCACAATCCCGCAAGGAGGCGATTGATCAGTGGAAACAATGGTGCGAAACGGTGCAGACACGCTCCGTCGTTGCCGTCAAGGAAACGCCCGCACAAAAGGAGAAACGAATAAAGTATCTCCTCGCCGATTATGGCCGTTTCTTCAACTACTATCTCGCCCATTATTGCGATGATGAGGAAACCGGGCAGCATACCGACTGCGCCCCGTTCCATATCAAGGCAGCGCACACTCTCCGCGACAACGACAATATCCAGTATGCCGCCCAATGGGCGCGTGCTCACGCGAAGTCCGTGCATTTCGACATCGGCTATCCCCTCTATCTGAAAGCCCTCCGAAAAATGCACCTTATGGTGCTTGTCGGCAAGAGCAAGGAAAACGCTGAAACACTACTCGGCGACATACAGGCCGAGTTTGAATTTAACCAACGTTATATTGCGGATTTCGGCACTCAAAAGGTGGTGGGTTCGTGGGAAACGGGCAAGTTCGTTACTGCCGACGGCTGCGCGTTTTTCGCCCGGGGTCGCGGCCAGTCGCCGCGTGGCCTCCGCTACAAACGCCGTCGCCCGGACTATATTGTTATAGATGACCTTGACGATGACGAACTTGTAAACAATCCCGACCGTGTCGCCCGGCTCACCAAGTGGGTCAAGGAAGCGCTATTCGGCACCCTCGACGGTGGCCGTGGCCGTTTCTGCATGGTCGGCAACCTTATCGGCAAAAACTCCGTCCTCGCTAATTTTATGGCCTCCGAGGGCGTGGTCGTTTCCAAGGTCAACGCCATAGACCGCAACGGCAAACCATCGTGGGCGGCTAAATGGTCTATCGAGGAGATTCGCAAGCAGGAGGCGTTCATGGGTTATATCTCGTTCCAGCGCGAGTTGATGAACAATCCCATCACCGAGGGCTCCATCTTCCGCAACGATTGGATAAGATATTGCCGACCGCTCCCTCTTGCCCGCTATGACTATCTCGTCTGCTACTGCGACCCCTCGTTCAAATCTACCACCCGAAACGACTACAAGGCCATTAAACTCTGGGGCAAGACCGGGACTGACCTCCATTGCCTCGCCGCCTTTGTCCGTCAGTGCTCGGTCGCCGAGATGGTCGGGTGGTTCTATGACCTCCACGAGAAAATCACAGCGGCCAATGCTGTCTGCTCCTATTATATAGAGGCAAACTTCCTGCAGCAGATTCTCCTCGACGAGTTTGTGCGTGAGGGCAACGAACGCGGTTATCAACTCCCGATTTTCGGCGACAAGCGCAAGAAGCCCGACAAGTTTCAGCGTATCGAGGCTATTTCCCCGCTGTGGGAGCACGGCCACGTCTATTATAACGAGCGCATGAAAAACGACCCCGATATGCGCGTCGGTATTGATCAGACCCTTTCTTGTGAGCGCGGAATGACCGGGCACGATGACGGCCCGGATGCCGACGAGGGAGCAATTTTCATTCTGCAGAATCTTACCCGACAGCAAACTTTCAAACCATCATACGGCAGACGAAAGTCGCCTAAATCTTCATGGTAAATCGACAACGTCGCTTTGCCTCCTATAAAATAAACACAGCAAAGAATTATGAGCATTTTCAAAAACATCAAAGCCTGGTTCCGTGCGGTCATCTTCGACTGCCGCCTCCGCCATTGCCGCCGAGAGGCCGACCGACGCCGTGCCCTCTCCGGGCAGAAACAACTCGTTATCGTTCTCAACCGCCGTCCCGTCGTTGTCAGCAAGCAGCACATTAAGAAACTTGTCCGCGAGGGTATGTACCGTCGTGGCGTTACTGCCGCCGACATTGAGGCAAAGGCTATTTACCGAACAATATAATCCCGCGCCGCTATGTCTTTCCTTTCAACTGATGATTACCGCGTGGTTACCTGTCCCGCCGACCTCGAAATCATCTGCCAGTCCTCCGACGAAATCCGGCAGCAAGCCGAGCGCACTGCTATGGAGGAGGTGGCCGGATATGTCCGTACCCGCTATGACATCGACGAGGCTTTTGCCAAGTCCGACGTAGAGCGCAATCCGCTTCTCGTGCAACTCACTGTCTGCATCGCCCTTTGGTGGCTCGGCCAATGGTTGCCCGGTATGATCGGCGGCGAGATGCGGCAGACCCTTTACGACAACGCCATTGCCCGCCTCAAAGATATTCAGAAAGGGAACTTCACCCCCGACTTCCCCGAATATCCCGCCGGGGGCGACCCCGACAGCGGTCTCGGCGGCAATCCTATCCGCTACTCCTCCATGAAAAAGAATGGTTGGGATTGGTAACTGCTAAAACCTTGTTTAATCAGCGTTTGAACGATGTTAAAACTTTCGGCGAGAATTGAAATCACAGGCGAGAAAAAGTGGGTCTTCGAGAAGATAACCGCTTGCGAGATTGTGCGCGACAGCGACGCGCTCACCACCACCTGCAAACTCACTCTGCCCCGAAAGGTGAAATGGCAGGGCGAAACCTCCAACCCAATCCGGCGCGGCGACAAAATTTCCGTGTGGCTCGGCTATGATGACAATCTGCAGCTCGCTTTCTCCGGCTATGTGCTCCGCAAGGGCTTCAAGGCTCCGATTGAGATTTTCTGCGAGGACGAGATGTTTATGCTAAAACAGACTCCGTGTGTCAAGAAGTCATATAAAAACGTCGATATTCAGACCCTGCTCAAAGACCAGAATCTGCCTTACGACATAAAGGTTCTCGGCGAGCAGAACATTGGTCAGTACCGCGCTAATTTTGAAACGGTCGCTGAATTGCTCGCCCATCTCAAAGAAAATAATATCCGCACTTTCTTCCGTATCGAGAACGACAAGCCCGTGCTTTATTGCGGTGTGCTTTTCGACCACGGCAATGAGATGAGGCAGGTTTTCGCCACCGGGATCAACATTATTTCAGACAGCAGCCTTGACGAGCAGAACGCCGAGGACGTGAAGATTAAATTGAAAGTGGTAAGCCTCCAGCCCGACAACAAAAAGAAAATAAAGGTCGAGGTCGGCGACGCTGACGGAGAGAAACGAACCCTGCATTGCTATGGTATGACCGAGGCCGAGGCCAAGGCGTGGGGTGAGCAGGAACTGGAGAGGCTGAAACGCGACGGCCTCACCGGGTCATTTCAGACTTTCGGCCACGTGCTGCTTGATGTCCTCGACGTTATCGGAATCAAGATTGACGGCGAGCGCAAGGGCAAATATCAAGTCGCGAAGAATACAATAACATTCGGGAGCGGCGGCTTCCGGCAAGACATCACCCTCGGGGCGAGGGCGGCAGAATGAACATACAGAACGCTATAAAGAAACTCGCGCTCTCCGGCTCGGAGATGTATCTGAGCGTCTGCACCGTGGACGCTGTTGACGAAAAGACGCGGACTATCGAATGCACCCCAATCAACGAGGGGGCGCAACTTCTCGGCGTGAACTTACAGGCCGACCAGTCGGGCGAAGTCGGTGTGGTGTCCTTTCCTGCCGTCAGTTCCTATGTCGTTGTCGGTTTTCTCAGTCCCGCCGTGGCTGTCGTGGTGCTGACAACGGAGATTACCAAGATTATGCTGAAAATCGGCAACACGGAGGCAACCGTCGAGGATAATTCAGTGGTGCTGAAAACGCAGAAAGGCTCCGTAACTCTCACCGCCGACAATCTCAAACTCGACATCGACGGAACGACGCTTGAACTGAAAAAAGGTTTGTCAACTTGGAACGGCGGTTCCGAAACCACCGCCAACGCCACCGAACTGCAAACGCAGCTCAAAAAGTGCAAGGCGAGAATCGACGCTATTATAAACGCACTGAAATCTTCGGCTGTGGCTCCGCAGGACGGTGGCGCGACATACAAGACAAATATCACTACCGCGCTTTCCGGCCTTACCTCCGAGGATTATTCCAATATCATAGATGATAAAATCAAGCATTGAATGGCAAGCAAAAGATACCCCTCACAACTGAAAACAGTGGAGTCCATACGCCTTGCCGCCCGCGAGAATAACGCGGCCAAAGGCGGCGGTTCCATGCGAAAGCGCAAGAGCCTCGTTATGATGCTCAACCAAAAGACGCAGTCGCTCACCAAGCAGGACGTCGCCCGGTGGCGTCGTGCCTGGGGAATGGCTCTCAACATCGACAACCCCAAGCGCGGTGCCCTCTATTCCATCTATACGGACGCGCTTGTAGATATGCACCTCACGGGTTGTTTTACCCAGCGTTATCACAAAACGCTGCTTAAAGCCTTTGTCATTGTCGACGAAAACGGCAAGGAGGACGAGGAGGCTCTGAAAATATTCAAGAGCAAATGGTTTCATCATTTCCTGCTCCGCGCCCTTGAATCTATCGGTTGGGGACATTCGCTCGTCCAGTTGGGCGATGTGGTTACCGACGCAAACGGAGTTATGAAATTCTCCGATGTGGAACTTGTCCCACGTGAACACGTCTGCCCCGAATATGGTGTCCTGCTCCGCGACCGCTCCGACTCCCCCGACCAGGGCATTCCATATCGAGAGGGGGCTTTGTCCGACTGGTGCGTGGAGGTCGGCGACTCTCACGACCTCGGGCTGCTTCTCAAATGCGCCCCGCAGGCTATCGCCAAAAAGAACATGACTACCTATTGGGACGTGTTCGGCGAGATTTTCGGAATGCCTATGCGCGTCGGAACCACCACCTCGCAGAATCCCGCCGACCGCAAGCAGATAGAAATAATGCTCGAAGAGATGGGCGCAGCCGGGTGGGCTTTGTTCCCCGAGGGCACGACCATAGAGATAAAGGAGTCTTCTCGCGGCGACGCTTATAACGTCTATGACCGCCGCATTGACCGCGCCAACTCCGAGATGTCAAAGGGTGTCCTCGGTCAGACTATGACTATCGACGACGGCTCCTCTCACTCTCAGTCCGAAACACACCTTGAAGTGTTCGAGAACATCTGCGCCGCCGACGCTCGCCTTATAGGATATGTCGTGAACGATGATCTTATTCCGAAGATGATCCGCCTCGGCTTCCCTCTCGCCGGGCGCACTTTCGCTTGGGACGACGCAGCCACATACACGCCCGCCGAGCAGCGCGAACTTGAACGTATGCTGTTGCAGTATTTCGACATCGACCCGCAGTATTTCGTCGATAAATATAAGGTGCCCATCAACGGTGTCAAGCAGTCCTCCGGCGGTTTTTTCGAGTAGGGGGTGAGGAATCCGGCAATACAGACTCCAAGCCCCGGGAAAATCCAAAGAAGAAAGCCGACAATTACCGACTTTTCAATCTTGCCGTTTCCGAGCTATACAGGCCGGATCTGCTTGCGCTCGCTGGCGGCAACGTCGGGCGTGTACCGTTCAACCGTGATGTGTTCGACCGCGCCGTGCGCGAGGTCTTTGCCAAGGGCGGTTTCTCCCCCGAGATGTTGGCTGACCCCGCCGTCGCACCGCTTATCGAGGAAACATACAACACCCTCAACAAAGCCATCGACACGGCCATCAAGACCGAGACACCCCCGGAACTGACCGCAGCGTTGCAGAACAACACGTTCATATTCTCCGGCTTCAAGACTTACCATTCACTTTCCGAGGTCGGTCTTGCGCTGACCGACGCTGACGGTAAGGTTAAACCTTTTGAGGTGTTCCGGCGCGACGTTGAGGCCATCGACAAAAAGTATAACACGAACTATCTTTATGCCGAATACAACCACGCACTCCACACCTCGCAGATGGCCGTCAAATGGCATGATATTATGGCCGACGGCGACCGATACAATCTGCAGTACCGCACCGCCGGAGATGAGCGCGTCCGCTCCGAACACGCCGCCCTTGACAATACGACGCTGCCGCCGTCTGACGAGTTCTGGAAGTTCTATCTGCCGCCCAACGGGTGGAATTGCCGCTGCACCGTCGAGCAGGTGCTGCGCGATGATTATCCGATGTCCGACCCTGCCGTTGCCATGGCGGCGGGCGACGCTTGCACCGAAGACCCCAAGGCGCGGATCTTCCGATACAACGCCGGGCAGGAGATGACCGTCTTCCCGAAGAAGCACCCCTATCTTCCCAAAGGCTGCGGCGACTGCGGGGGCAGTCTGACTCTCGCCTATGACCCCAAGCGCGAGAAATGCCGCGTCTGCCGCGTAGTCAGTGAGCAAGCGCGAAAGGCCGAGGCAAAAAGGCTGTACGACCGTCTTTCAAAAGACAGTAAATATAAGGGTGTAGAATATAACCCCGTGTCCGGCGGCTTGACCGCAACCCATGTCGGCCACAATACCCGCTCAAACAATCAAGAGGCCGTTGGTTGGGGTATGACGGGCGCACAACTCGAAAACGAGTTACAGAGCCTTTTGTTCCGACATGGCCATATAACAGTGCTTTGCGATGAACAGAAAAAGAAAGGCGGCAAGACGCTCCGCGCCCTTGATATGCAACTCGACGGCGTTATGATGGATATTCGTTCCATCACCAAGAAAAAACGCCACTATGGGTCTGCCATTCTGCAGAAAAATGCCCAGTTGCGCGGATATAACGAGCGGTCTGACGTTACCGTCCCCGCCGATACGCTGTGCCTCTATTTCCACGATGCGTCGATGTATCACCCCGGCAAAATCCGCGACGGTATTAAATACACCCGCAAAAAGTCGAAACATGGGCTGGCTGTAAAGAATATTGTATGTGTGCTCCGCATAGATGACGACACGATAGAAATCCGTCGCCATAAGGCATAAAAAAAGCCCGCGTAGCGGGCAGGTTGCCGCCTCGCCGAAGCGACCCACAGCGGCCTCCGATGGGATTGCAAAGTTAATAACTTTTTCTCTTATAACAAACTATAAACCCGATTTTTCAACACAATGGACGAAAAAATTACAATTACCGCCGAATTTACGCAGACCGATGTTGCCGCCGCGCTCCTCTGTATCGGTGAGGAACTGACTCCCGAGATTTGGGATAAGATAAAGGCGGCTCCCTCTAAATTCGACTTTTCTAAGATTAAGGATAAGTCCGAGCGTATGCAGATAAAACTCGGCATGATCTGTATGTTCGTAGGTAGCCTCGCCGACTAATGTCCCGAAACATATACGACAACATTCTGCGCGACGCCCGCGTCAAACTCACGGAGATGTTCAACAATAATTTCCGCGAGCAGGGGTTCTTTGGCCAGAAGTGGGCGGCCACCAAGGTCAGCAAGACCAACAAGCGCGGCAAGGGGTCTATCCTCATTGTTACAGGCGCGATGCGCCGCTCAATCCGTTCTATGGTGCGCGGAATGGCCGTCGTATTCTCCTCCCATCTGCCTTACACCGCTCTCCACAACGAGGGCGGCAACTTCTCAGTAACCGTCCGGGCACATTCCCGAACCAACAAGAAAACCGGGAACACCTATACCGTCCGCTCTCACTCGCGCAAAATGTCTATGCCGCAGCGTCAGTTCATCGGCGACCACGAAAAGGTGCAGCAGGCTCTCGGCGACATCGTTAATAAAAACCTCCAAGAGTTCTCGCAAAGGCTCGCGGATAATTTCAACAGAAGATGAGATTAAGGCTTTTTGATGATATAGAGGCGCGGCTGTCGCGTGTTCGCCTCGTGGATAATGAATTTGTCTATCATCGACCTCAACGCGACCCTGACGCAAAAATGCCGGGGACTCCGGCCATAAATCAAGTCGGTCTTTGGAACGAGAACACGACACGCCTCACGCAGTTGCGTCCGTTCGCTCCTCCGGCGGTCTTTATTGAGTTCTTCCCCGTTTCCTGGGGCGAACTTGGCCGCAACGCCGTGCATGGTGATATGATTGTCCGGCTGCATATCGTTACGTCGACTCTCGCCCAGACCGATACGCCTTACCGCGATGAGGCTCTGCAACGGTTCCGGCTGATCAGAGCCGTCAAGGCGGCTTTCGTCGATTTTGGAGGCAAGGCCGACAAGCACGGGCGCAGTTACTCGCGGTTCAGATATTACGGCTCCTCCACCGACCACAACCACGAGCAGATTTGCGAGGATCTTGAAGAATGGCAGACCCATTGCATTGATTGCTCGGCAGTCATCGACAACGGATATATCCTCACGCCACGCAACGTTACCCTCGACCTCGGCGACATCTTCGCCGACGCTTTTGGCGAGGAGATGGTATGAACACAGCACCGCCCGCAGTTCCTTTCGTCTGCGGGCGGTGTCGCGTTTAGTCTGTGATTCCGTCAAAGAGTGATGGCTGTTCGTCTTTGGGTGGCTGTCGGTAGTCCTCCAGTCCGCGCCTCAGATAACTGAGGAACGTGTGGTAGCACATGGGATAGACCGGGAACACATAATGCCTCCACACCTGCTTGTAGCACTTCGCAAGGTTGCCCTCCTCGTAGTGCTGCCGGGTGATGTCGCAGACGTGTTGAATGCGCAAGAGTGTATTTTTGTGAGGTTTTGTCGCCATGTTAAGATTTTAACCACTATCTTTGCAACACGTTCCACGGTGTCGCTCGTCGTATGGTTAAATCCTGCGGCGGGCTTCATTCTTTTCATGCGTTCCCGGCTTTCTCGTATGGCTCGACGGTTACCGAACCCTCGATGTGTTTTCTCACTAATCCCGATCCGCCGCAGACGGGGCATTTTACTTTGTGGCTTCCGTTGAAACTTTCAACTTCCACCTTGCCCTCGGCTTTGCAGTTGCGGCACACCTCTATGGTGTCGCGGGTAAACTCTCTGCGCTTTTCCATTACTCTATCCCTCGGTTTTCGGTTCTACATAAAAGGTCTCTTTCTGAACCACCGAGATATGACAGGCTTCCATCACGGACTGGCATTCTTCCAGTTCGCGCTCGGCGAGAAGTTTGTCCTTGGCAACCTCCTCGACGGTGCGGATATAGCCTTTGCCTTTCAGTTTCAGCAGTTCGAGTATGCCAGCCCACGTCATGCCCTTGCCGGGCTTCAACTGCGGGTTGCCGATGCGGAACCCGAGGGTGCCGTGTGTCGTTTCTATGCTCTTGCGTTTGCTGAAATGCTCGTCGCGGTTCTCGGTGGCGAATGCCTGCAGCCGCTCGAATGCCTCGTCTTTCTCGGTGTCGAGGTCGGCGAGTTGCTGTGCGTACTTCTCGCGGATCGCGGAGAGTTTGCCGTCCATTTCGGCGGTGATGGCGCGTTGCTTTGCGTCGGCCACGGCGTAGACGTGCATCGCTTCTTCCATCTCCTCGCGGGTGATCCCGCTGATGATTGTTTTCTTTTTTCGTGCCATTGTTGAATGGTAATTAAAGGGTGATTAAATATGGTTTATTTGTTGTTTGATAGTCTGACTGGGAACACGTCCATGATAGGCGTCTCTGTTACCCCGGCGATTTTGTAGTCAATCATAAGGTTTATTTCGCCCTTGAAGCCCGAGATGGCTTCCTCGATGTCGTTGGCCTCGACCATAAAGTCGTGGGGTGTGAGTTTATCCGCACCCGAATGCTCGTCAATCGAGATGAACATTGCGCGGACTTTGTACCAATAGCCGCCGCTGACCGAGGAGAAAACCTCGGCGATTTTCGCTTTCTTTACGGCCTTGACCTCGAAGTCGCCGCTGATACGCGGTTTCATTTCTTCGATAATCCGTGCCTCGGCCTCGGTAAACGACAGAGCGTCTACAAGGTAGGCCTCGGTTACTTTCTTCACTGCTCCGTTTTCCATGACCTTGTCATAGCGGAGTTTGGTTTCAATCCATTGTGCCATTGTTGTTATTTTTAGGGGTTGTTAATTCTTTGTCGGTAACTTCGGTTATTGTGTACCACTCGATGTCGGGTTCTTCGAGTCCGAAAAATGCTATTACCTCGTTGCGGGTTTTATAGCCTATAAATTCCGGCGTAACAATCTGCCCGGTGGTGCGTTCCTTTGCGCGGATCTTGAAGTGTCTCCTGCGGTTTTTCATCTCCGGCAAGCTGTTGAGTTTCCTTTCAAAAAACTCGTCGACCTCCTTTGCTTCCTCATAAGGATTGTTCTCGCGTGAGGCAAGCAATGCCGTCCCTTTCACTATTGCAAGCAACTGACCGACGGCTATATCGCCGAGCGTCCATCGCTTTGTGGTTTCATCATATTTTATAGTCATTCGTCATCAGTATTAAAGTCGGGTTCATACTCTGCGATGTTGGCCGAGTCTTCTGCCCACATAGCGAGTTCTCGCATTAGCTCCACATACTCCGGCGTGGAGAGTTCCGCAGTATCTTCTTTGATTTTCTGCTTGATTTCGTTTATTAGGCTCATTTCTCGACGTACACAAATTCAGAGAAAAGTACTTTTACAGGTTCGCCGACTCCCATTACCCACACACCGCCGTTGCTATTGTTGCCGGGCGGTGTCGGAATCACCTCATGAATGCTGTCCGGCGTGAGGTTGAGAAATTGTTTGCCTACTGCCCGGCATAGTGTAATCCGGATTTTCTGTGCCTTTTTCAAACCGGGGCAACAGAGTAGCTTTTTGCGGGAGCGTTCCTGCACTGCGATATGGTTGAAACGATACATTTTCCCGGTCAGTCCGCAAGCGGCGCAACGGTAGGTATCGTAAGTGGGTTTGCCGTTGCCACCTAATGTCGTGAGATTTACTTTCTCCCATTGGTGGCCTCCCTCGTTAGCGTGTACTTCTATCATGTTTTTTCAGATGCTATTCGTTGATGTATTCTATTTCTGCAATTCTGTATTTCAGAAAGCCATAGATTATGTACGGCGGGTGATGAATCGGCAACGGTTGTCCCACCTCAAACAGACAAAGACTGTTTACCGGGATTATTGCTCCACGCCATACATTGGCTTGAAATGGGAGGGCATCAATCACTATGCCGTCTTCATTTATGTAGAGGATTGTGAAATCTTGTCCGCAGTCCTCTAATGTTATTTTTATTTGTTTCTGTCCCATCTCAATTCAAAGTATTGTTATCCGTACCGAACCGCGCCTCGTAGGCTATCTGCCCGGCAACCTCGTTCACGGCCTTGGCATCCCTCTGACGTTTCAGAAACATATTGTAGATGGTGGTCAGTCGGTCGTAGGAGATTTGGTTGAAGTTCTCGGTCTTCGCGGCGCGACAGGCGACGCTTTTGATGTAGTCCACGCCCTCGTCGCCCTTGCCGATAAGGCGAAGCCAGCCGCCGATGGCGGCTATCACGCGCTTGCGCATTTTGTCCCGCTTGGCGTCCTCCGGGTTCAGTATGTCGTTGAGATGGTCGCAGAGTTCAGTCAGTTCCGCGTTGGTAAGGTCTTTGCTGCTCTCCACGCCGTAGCCCGACAGCAGCGCGAGTTTCATATCCGCGTCGAGGTTCAGCCTGGTGCAGAGGGTATGGAATTTTTTCAAGAGCCATTTTTGGTTCTGTTGGGTGATTGTTGCCATAATATCTCGTTATTTGTCGTTGTCGATGATTTGGGCGTAATACCTGGCCGCGCCCTCCGGCCATATCACAAACTCCTCGCCGCCGCCCTCGGCGGTCGCAAAGCGGGTTGTGGGGAATGCCTTGAAACCCTCCACGCGCAGTTTTACCTCGGAGAGTTTGCGGACGTGCCGCGCTACTGCCGGATAGGGTTTGCCTCCCTCCTCGTGCGCGATGAAGATGAACAGCTTGTTTGGAAACTCGTCCATCAGCGAGGCAAAGGTGGCGCGAGTGAAGCCGACCAACGCCGTGATGGAGTCTATCACCACCACTTGCGGGCTTTTCCGCTTGCGCAGCCGCTCCCGCAACGCGGGGATCTGCTCCTTGTCTAAGATGATGACCTTGTTGCCGAGGTCGCCCATATTTGCGTCGTTCCACGAGTTCTGAAAACTCAGCGAGTAGCCCTGCTCGATGGTGTCGTAGGCCACGCGGTCAACAAACCGCGAGAGATAGGCGAGCAACTGGAGCGCGAAGTGCGTCTTGCCGCTGCCGCTCTCCCCGAAGATGATCCACGCGCCCCGGAGTTCCGGCTTGCCTATGGTGGCAAGCCACTCCCCGGAGAAGTCCGCGACCGTGAACTTCGCGTCGCACATATTCTTGTTGCTTAATGCCCGTGCCATTATATCGCTGTTTAATCAGTGTTTAATCGTTTTCGCCCGATTTGAGTTTGAGGGCGCACACGAGGCGTTTTACGCGCCGCAGGTCGTTGTCAGAGTCCTCGATGATCCTTTCTATCTCCCGGCGGTCTTCGAGGCCGTTGGCCATACATACGGCCTTGATGTCGCCCCGGTTCACAACGGGCATCGGTATGAACTTGCGGCCTATGCGCGAGTAGATTTCCTTGTAACCCTTGCGGTTGTTGTTTGCCCCGCGCTCGATGCGCTTTTTGAGGTATTGGGTGGCGCAGAGCACAATCCCCACGGTGTCCTCCAGTTTGTTGTAGATCGTGATGAAGAAGTGAAGCACCTGGTCGCTCAGTTTGTCGGCCTCGTCCATCACTATCAGAACCCCCTCGCGGCGTTTGAGCTGCCTTATTGCCTCGCGCACCATATCGGCAACCGTCGTGCCGCCCGGCTCTACTCCGAGGCTCTGCAGCAGTTCGCCGAGAAACTCCTTGCGGTTCCAATATTCCGAGCAACTGAGCGCGATCACGCCTCGGTTCTGTTCGGCGTAGGTCTTTATCGCCTGGCTCTTGCCGCAGCCCGCGTCGCCCACAACGGCCATTACGAGGGAGTGCTGCTGCGCGTCGGTCAGAACCTGCGTCATGCGGGCGTAACCCTCGGTCTGAACCACCGACCATCGGCGCGGGTCGTAGCCTATCTGATTGGCTACCGTGCGCCACATATCGTCGGCTATAAGTTCCCACTTTCCGTTGAGCATTTGGCTTACGGTCGCCGGGCTGACACCCCGCAGGGATTTGGCGGCGGCATTTTGGCTTTCCTTGCTTTCCACATACGCCCTCAGTTTGGCGGCTATGGCTTCTTTTTCTGTCTGTTTCATTTCCTTTATTAGCGTTTAGTATAAATCTCTTGTCGATGTTGCCGCACCCGCGCCCGCGCTTTCCTCGTAGGCTGTCTCCTCGGTGATGTCGGTGTATTCGAGGCGGTATTGGCTCTTGCGGTCTTTGTTCTGTCCCCGGCTGTCGGTCAGTACCCCGGTAACATAGGGGTTGTGCAGGTCGGGGTGTTGCAGGAGGCTCTCCCTTACCGTTTCGGTGGCTTGCGCGTCGTGCTCTATCACCATTCGTTTAAGGCCGTTGTTGAAGTCGCGGACGCGCTGCAGTTCCTCTGCGTCGCCGGGTCGGCGGTCGGCAAGTGCCATAGGCTGCATATATTTTTCCTCAAGCAGGAACCGCAGGTCGCCATCGTCGCTCACCGCGAGCACCTCGTGCATATTGTCGGGGTCAAACTTGACGTTCCAGCGCAGATGGGCGTATTTTCTGAATTCGAGGTCGAAGCTGTCGTAGGTGTGCCGCTCTCCGAGGAGCCTTACATTCAGACCGCTGCCCTCCAAGGCGTTTTTATACCCGGTTTCCTGCCCGAAGTTCAGCAGGTAGCTTTCGGTTGTCATAGGCAGAAGTCGGTCAGTGGGGATCTTGCCGTATCCGGCGACGTATGCCTCACGCTTGGCCTCACGCTCCGAGGCGATGATCCAATCTATCTGCTTGCGAACCTCGGCCTCCTCGGGGATCTGTCCCTTGTGGGCATTCAGCCATTCGAGGTTGGGCTGGCTCTCCTTGCGCGAGGTTATGCCGTAACCGCTCCAGTTGCCGGAGCATTTTTTAGCGTATTTATGGTTGAGCCTCTTGAAATACGGCTCTATCACCTTGGCCTTGGCGTTGCCTACCTGCGCCGGGGTTACATACTCGGCTATGCCGTAGGTCGGGAGCATAACCTTGATTTGGTAATTGTCGCTCTGTATCTGCACGGGGCGAAGTCGCTGCCCGAATAATTCTGCCGTATGGTTCACGGCGTTGCGGAGTGCAGCCTTGATCAGTTCGGGACTTTCCTGCGGCCCGGTGGCGTAACCTATGGGATATTTGTTGTAAGGGTCGAGTACCACCACCACGGTCATGCGCTTGTAATACTCCGTGCGACCGCCGCGCTTCCCCTCGGTGTGTTTCTTGTAGTAGAGTTCCACCGTCCATCCGTCGAGAGTCCAATACAACATCGGGGCGGTCGGGGCAAACCTCTTTACCTGCATTGCGCGGGAGTTCATAAATTCCTTTGCACCGTAGCGTCCGGCGTCTACTGCCCAGCCATACCGCTGCGCCCAGTTCCATACCGTCCGGCGGTCGATACTTTTCCAACCCAATGTCTCGCAGATGGTGTTGTAATAGTCGGCCACTTCCTGGCAGTCGAGGTTGGTGTGATAGCTGATGAACTTTGTAATGAGTGCCACCTGCTCGGGCGTCGCAACCCTCGCGGCGTTCTTATTGCGGAACTTGCCGCTGATCAACACCTCGTAGTGAGGCTCGCCGCCTTTGAAAAACTCTTGATATTTGCGCTGCAATACCCTCGGGTTCTCGGGGAGGCTGTGGGGGTAGATGTCGGCCACGCGGGGAAGATGCGCCGCCACCGCCGCCCAAAAGTCACTCATTTTTACCCGGCGGCACCTGCCGACCTTGCGCTGCTCGGCGGCGGCTTCCATAAGCCGCGCCCGGCAAGCGTTCAGTATCGAGGCCGAGTTGGTGTATTGCATTCTTTTCTCGTGGCTCAGTCCCCGCGCCCCGTCTATGCTGACCGTCTCGTAGTATGCCGCTGCGGCTTGGTCTATCACGATGGTGTCAATGAATGCCCGTGCCTGGGCTTGCGCCTCCGGGTCAACATATCGCCGCTTTACCTCCGCCCGATATTTCGCGGGAAGACTCTCCACGGCGTAAAGCGCGGGAGTACCATAACAAGCCCGCTGAACCTGCTGCAAGCGACCTCTATTGCGTAGAGCTTTAAGATTGCTCTCCGTCAATATACCGTCGGTCAGTTCCGCGTGGCTTATGCAGAGCGTGTTATTGAGATACTCCATTGTTCCGTTCTTTAGAGGCTCGCGGCCTGTGCTTGAATGCTCGCTATCTCTGAAATTTTCGGGCTGTCCCATTGCCCCTTCACCTCGCCGCGCTTGTCGCGGATCACCACAAGCCCGGTCGTAAGGTTGCCCTCCAACGTCGCACCATTTTCAAACGTCTGCACCATATAACGGGTCATGCTCTTGTCGGCATCTTGGCGGTTGGTGATGTAGATGGTGTCAAACTCCGGGGCGAGTATCATCTGGGGGTTACCGCGCTCAATGGCAAGCTTGCGGATCTTTTTGTGCAGGAGATTGTTCTTGCGATATTTTACGGCCTCATAGACCGAAACATAACTACACCCGAATTTCTTCGTCAGATAGTCGCGTTCCTGCGGAGTGATTACGATGATTCTTTTACGTTCCATTATTTTTTGAGTTTTGTGAGTTGATTGCTGATTTCGGCTATTTGCTCCTCCAAGATTCCGAGGGTGCGGCAGACAGAGCCATATTCCCGGCTCATTGCCATATCATACTCGGTGGTTAGCCGGGTCTCCATGAAGTCCACCTCTTCCGAAATCTCGTTATGGGCTCTTATGAGGCTGCGCTTCACGATACGAAGTGATTGTATTTTCTCGTCCTTGGTCATTGTTTCGAGAAGTATTCAGCCGCGCAAGCAAGGCTCTCCATTTCTTTGATTAGTTCCTGCTCCACTTCGAGATTTAGCAGGTGGGCGTGGTTCGCCATCGGGCTTGTGCTGTTCCGGGTCAAACTGCCTCTCACAAGTCCATCAGACTTGCGGCGGGCTATGTCAAGAAACCATGCGGCGAGGTCTATTGCCTCGTCTTTGTCTTCAACCGCACTGGCGAGAGCTGTGTAGAATGCCCGGCGTTTCTGAGCCTTGAACATATTTTCTGCCGTCCACTCAAAGAAGTGGAGGTAATCGGCGTTCATTTTCTCCGTCATATCCGCAATGCAGCGGTCTATGTGTCGGAGAGTTGATGCGATTTGGTCTTTGATAGCCTCTTTCGCGGTTGGTTTTACGGTTGTCGTTGTCATATTTCCTTTATTAGTTTGCTGTTATGTCGCCGATTTTTAGTAATTTTGGCGGCTGTTAAATTTTTAACTCGCTGCAAAGTTAATACGCATTTGCGAATATACCAAATTTTTCGCGAATAAAATATACTCATTTGAGAACATTTTTGATTATGACAATAAACGAGAGGTTCAATACCATCATAAAAATCCTTTTTGGAGGAAATAAAAGAGCGTTTGCACTACACATAGGGGTCAGCCCAACGGTGGTTGAGAATGTAGTTGGAACGAGGCAGGGAAAACCATCATTTGATTTTCTTCAAAAGGTGTGCGCAAATGCGAATATATCTGCTGAATGGCTCTTAATGGGAAAGGGCGAGATGCTTATGGATATGTTTGAAATTAGGAAAACTCCCATGGTAATGCATTCGGATCCGGAGCAATACATAAAGGAGGGCACGGTTGAAATAAAAGATAAAGATGATTCGGTTCCCGACAATAATAGCGAACCTCACGACATACTTCTTCAACTCTTAAAAGAAAAAGATAGTGAAATAGGTAATCTAAGGGAAGATATTGGCAAACTGAAAGAGCGCAACGCTCAACTGGAGCGGGAGAATACGGATCTCCGGACTATTTCCAATAGAAATATTGCCCCCCAAGATGTGCAGCAGGTCTTCGTCGAGCCGGATTCCGTGCAAAAGGTCTGATACCGGGTCTGCCACCATTTTGCCTCAACTGAACGACCTCTCCCGAGGCCGTTTTTTAATGCTTTTCAATTATTTTTGAGGGCATTTTGCCCTATAAGTAACAATATACCACTATATATCAGCAACTTAAATATTAAAACACTCCACGCAAAACCCCGCTTTTCGTGGTATTAAAGGGGGGTCTATCTTTGAAAATCGCCCGATTTTTGCCCGCTTTTTGTCCTTATAGGGGTGTTTATCGCCGTTTAAGTGATACCGTATTGTAACCCCAACTGTAACCCCAACAGTAACCCCAACTCAATTTTTTACAGAAAATTTGTATTGAACCACGAGTGCCGGGTTCCCGCCGGATCTATCCTCGACGTCACTGTTCAAACGGCGTTTAAAGGGCGGCTAATCATCGCTCAAACGGCTTTTAACCGACGCCACTCAGCCCTGCCCGGCAAGACCCCGCACAACGCCCGCAAACGGCTCGATTTCCGCGTGTTTAGCCGCGCCGCGACATTCTACCGCCCGGCAATCCGAACGCCGACACACGCCACAAAACAGCCTCATGCAGACGCACGGGCAAAATAAAAGGCCGCGCCACAAGCACGACCGCAGTCAATCCAATTTCAACCCAACCAACACTCCAACCTCACGCCATCAAAATCCAAGCAAAATCCAAGTAAATGTACTTTTCGTTTTGCAGACCCCTCACCGCCCAATCACCGCTAACTAACTGAACTGTCGGCACTTCCAACGCAATCAGGCTCACTCAACATTGCACGTTTCGTTTTTCCGCCCATACGTTTAGTATTTTCGGGGGTATTTAATAAAATATAGTACATGGATTCAAGGCACGCATTCCGGGCAAAATGGCATGATTACAATGATGGCGCATATTTTATCACTATATGCGCCGCAACCCGACATTATATTTTTGGTTGTATCTCTGATAACGAAATGCATCTTTCTGCGGAGGGAAATATTGTGCAGAACTGTATCCTTTCCATTCCGGATCATTATGAAAAGGTGGAATTATGGAATCATGTTGTGATGCCGAACCATGTTCATATAATACTGAATGTGAAAAAACAAAATAAAGAGGGAAAAGGGAATTTTAAAATCGGTTGTTTGAAGCCGCCTCTTCATGGAGTCTCTTGCAATAATAATCATTTTAATTCGCGTGTTGCTGTTATAATCCGTTCATTTAAAGCTGCATGTACGATTGAAGTAAACCGGTGGAGACGATTGCATGATTTACCGCCAGTTCAGTTATGGCAGAGGAACTATCATGAGCATATAATCCGTACCCAACGGTCGTATGAAAACATAATGGAATATGTTTATACCAATGTTGAAAGGTGGGAATCGGATTGTTTTTATTAAGGTAAATGCATTAATTGCTTGGAAACCAGTGTTGTAGGGGCGCTATACTTAGCGCCCGCTGAGTGGTAGCGTTCAGAGCGATTAGAGGGGAATATGCCTTTGACCCGGCGGGCGCTAAATATAGCGCCCCTACTGGGAATCAGGGGGGGAGAGCGATAATAAATGCCGCCGCGGCCTTGGGGTCGCGGCGGCTGTCAAACCAATAAAATAATTTACTGCGCGTGGATTCCGGTGATTTCAGAAATTCCTGATTCGCCGGGAATCTGCGGCTGTGGGCATGAATTCATGCTTTATCTTATCGAACAAATATTTTTTCAACTTTTTTGCCCTGACGACGGATGTAGAGGCCGTTTTCGGGATTTTCAACACGAACGCCCTGAAGGTTGAAATATTCAACAGGTGCATTGTCGTCATCGGAACCGATAACGTCGATGAGGCTGGTTTCGGTCTTGCTTACATGGAGGTGACCTTCTTTTGCTACGAGGGTGAAGCCGGGAGTGCCCATCTTGAACTGAGTGGCATCAGCGCAGTTCTCAACAATTTTGGTGTCGGTAGCACGGGCTGCATCGCAGCGGAGTTCGACGGGCTCAGTATTGGCAAGACCTTCGCCGGCTTTAATGAAATGGTCTTTCTCAATATATACGCTGCATTTATTGTTGCCGGAGAAAGTTACACTTTTGAGACCAACGAAAACATCGGCTTTTGTAGCAGCCGCGGGTGTGCAATTTTCTACAGTGAGATTCTCGATAGCAGCATTACCTCCACCCATAATTACGATATAGCCTTTGTCGCCGCTGCCATTTACATTTTTGAGAGTGACGTTTTTGAGGTTAAGATTGCCTTTATTCTGCTCTAAAGTAGAGCCGGTAACTGCAATATCAGCACCGTCGATAGTGAGATCTTCAAGTATTGTAGTGCCACCGTTGTTAGCGAGAATGAGAATGCCTTTGTAACCGCTTGCACGGGAGATAGTGTTGGCTTTGCCTGCTTTTATGGTGATGCTGCATTCACTTTTGCCATTAACTCGGTCGTTAATTGTCTGATCTTCATTGAGCACTATAACATCGCCGTCGACTGCGGCATTCCAAGCGTCGGCGAGGGTTGGGTAGCCGTCTTTGCCTTCAATCTGAACGGGAGAGGGGAGTACGCTTACTTCGTCCTGGTCGTTGTCGCCGTCGTCCTTCCAGTCTTTGTCGGCTGTGAGGGCTTCTACGCTGGGATAGAATTTAATCCAGTCAACGCTGTAGCTGTAAGGCTCAACTTTGCAGTCGGCGATTTTGAAAGTTACAGCTGTCTCAGCTAAATCTGTTTGGGGATCTATCGTGAAATAATAGATATTATTTCCTGCAGATGTAAGAATGGTACCGTTAGGAGTATTGGTTTTTGTAAATTTTGTAGCACCGAGGATTTCAAAAGAAATGTGGCCATCAGGTCGAGAACCTATGAATTTTATCGCTAAAACCTTGTCGGTTGAATTAAGAGTAAAATTTTGTTTGAAGCTAAGATCTGCGCGATATAAGCCGTTGTTTTGCTCTGCCATTGTAACGTTAAGGTGTCCGTTTTCAACGCTACCGGAGGCGCTGGAACCGATAGTCCAGTCGCCCTGACCGGTGGTGAAGGTTTCTTCTACTCCGGCATTAGCCGACAGTGCTATTGCAGCTGCGAAAAGTGAGAGGTAAAATGTTTTCATTTGTCGATATTTAAGATTATTAAGTAATTAGATATGATTATCGTTTTGACAGGTATTATTAAATCAGGAATGTTTCTGCATTACGTAAATTAAATACGCACGTTTTTTGCGCTTCACTCAACTCCTCGCGATTTTTTTCAATAATTATTGCGTGGGCAGCTCAGATGCCGGATAAGGGCAATAAAGCCGCAGTACAAAATCGCGGAAAAATGCGTAACTTTGCATCCGGTTTCCCAAAAAGTCACTGCAATGGAACAGAATGAACTTCACGATGCCTTTGACCGCGACCATCTCTGGCACCCATATACATCTACAATCAACCCTCTCCCTACATATAAAGTGGAATCGGCGCACGGCGCACGCATCCGTCTCGCCGACGGGCGCGAGCTGATCGACGGTATGTCGTCGTGGTGGTGCGCCTGTCACGGCTACAACCATCCGGCGCTCAACGCCGCCGTGGAGGCTCAGATAGCGAAGATGAGCCACGTGATGTTCGGCGGACTGACCCACGAACCCGCTATAGAACTCGGCAAGATGCTTCTCGCCATCGCCCCGCCGAAAATGAACAACATCTTCTACGCAGACTCCGGTTCGGTTGCCGTGGAAGTGGCTATGAAAATGGCCGTGCAGGCGTCGGTTTCGAAGAGCGGCGATCACCGCAAGACCAACTTCGTGACCATCCGGTCGGGTTACCACGGCGACACGTGGAACGCCATGAGTGTGTGCGATCCCGTCACCGGCATGCACGGGGCCTTCGGCCCGGCACTCCCTATCCGTTACTTCGTGCCGGCACCTTCCACTCCCTTCGGCGGCGAGTGGAATCCCGCCGACACTGATGAACTGGAGCGCACCGTGAGGGAGCACCGCGACGAGCTTGCCGCGCTGATACTCGAGCCGGTTGTGCAGGGTGCGGGCGGCATGAGGTTTTATCATCCGCAGTATCTGCGCGAGGCGCGGAGAATCTGCGACGAAAACGGCATTTATCTTATTTTCGACGAGATAGCCACCGGCTTCTGGCGCACCGGCAAACGGTTTGCCTGGGAACACGCCGGAGTGCAGCCCGATATAATGTGTATAGGCAAGTGTCTGACGGCAGGCTACATGACCATGAGTGCCGTGATGACCACCCGCGACGTGGCCGACACCATATCGCGCGGCGAGGCGGGGGTGATGATGCACGGCCCGACGTTTATGGCCAATCCGCTGGCCTGCGCCGTCGCTATAGCTTCGCTCAAATTAATGGCGGAGCAGGACATGGGGACGCGGGTGGCTCATATGGAGAGCATGATGAAGCGTCTTCTTGCTCCTGCGCGCGAACTGTTCGGAGTGAAAGAGGTGAGAGTGCTCGGCTCGATAGGCGTGATTGAGATGAAGGAGCCTGTCGACGTGGGCGAATTTCAAAAGAAATGCACGGCGCGCGGCATATGGGTGCGTCCCTTCGGCCGTAATGTCTACATAATGCCTCCTTACGTGATTTCCGATGACGACCTGACCACCCTTGCCACCGAAATGATTAACTGCATACGCTGAAAAATGGCTGACTATAAGGAAATAACTGACTCGCTGCGCGCTTCGGGCAACCTGCGTTCCATACCCGCCGACGCCTCGGAGCAGGGGGAGACGGCAGACCTGTCGTCGAACGACTATCTCGGTCTTGGCGGCCGGCCCGAACTGCAGGCTGAATTTATGGCCGACGCTGTAAACAGGCTCGCGCCGCTAACGTCCTCAGCCTCCCGCCTGCTGTCGGCCCATCAGGCCGACTACGCCGGCTTCGAGACATTTCTCGAACGTCTCTACGGACGCCCGGCTCTGCTCTTCAACAGCGGCTATCACGCTAATACGGGGCTCGTTTCGGCGCTCGCTCAAGCGGGTACGATGATTGTGGCCGACAAGCTCGTCCACGCCTCTATTATCGACGGAATTGTGCTCTCGAAAGCGCCGTTCACACGCTTCCCCCACAACGATTTCGACCGTCTGGAGCGCATTCTCGCCAAAGAGGCGCCGCTCCACGAGCGTATTCTTCTCGCCGTGGAGAGCGTCTACAGCATGGACGGTGACCGAACCGACCTCGGGCGCCTCGCCGACATAAGACGGCGTTATTCCAACGTGCTGCTCTACGTTGACGAGGCTCACGGCGTGGGCGTGGAGGGGCCTTCGGGGCTCGGAATGACGATGGCGCCCGGATTCGAGCGGACTGCCGACGTGGTTGTCGGCACACTCGGAAAAGCCTACGCCTCGCAGGGCGCCTACTGTATCACCTCGGCGGAAATCCGCGAATATCTGATAAACAAGGCGCGCAGCTTCATATTCTCCACCTGCATACCGCCTATGGCGGCGCGATGGAGCCGGTTCATGATCGAGAAATCGCTCTCTATGGACGCCGAACGCGCCCATCTGAAGGCGATGGGTACCCGTCTGCACGAAATCCTGACGGCGCTCCCCGGCAAGAACGGCACGGCGAGTCATATCCAGCCCTACATTACCGGCACGCCCGAATCTGCCGTAGAACTTTCGCGGAAGTTAATGGAGCGTGGATTCAAGGTGCTTCCCATCCGCGTCCCTACCGTTCCGCCCGGCACTGACCGTCTGCGCATAAGTCTCAGCGCCAATCTGAAAATGAGCGATGTGGAAAATCTTGGCAAAGTTCTCGGAGAGATAGCAGGATGAAACGGCAGTTCATACATAAGTCGGCCGGAAACCGGCGCCTGATCCTCCTTTTCGCAGGGTGGGGCACAGATCCGCAGTTTTATCCGGCGCCCGGAGTCAACGGCTACGACATGATGGTGGTATGGGATTATACCGATACCTCATTGCCGCTGTCGCCGCTTGAACCATACGACGAGATAGCCGTGGTGGCATACTCCTTCGGTGTGCCGGCGGCATCGGCATTCCTCAATGCCAATCCGCAACTGCCCGTGACGGCGCGTATAGCCGTGAACGGCACCTGTCATCCAGCCGACGACCTCAGAGGAATCCCCGTGGCGATTTTCCGCGGTACTCTCGACGGACTTACACCTGCGTCGCTCGTGAAATTCTATCGCCGTATGGCAGGCGATGCCGGAACATATGCTGCAATCGCCCCACTTCTGCCCGCAGAACCCGACATTGAGGCTCTCCGCCACGAACTTGCGGCGATAGGTGAGCGCGGCCCGGCAGTGGCTGACTGGGACGTGGCGTTTGTGGGTGTAGCCGACCGCATAATCCCGTCCGACAACCAGCGGCGGGCATGGAACGAGGCTGGGGTCACGGTAAGGGAAATGCCCTGGGGACATACTCCGGATTTTAAGGCGATTCTCAGCAGCGTTCTGACAGACAAGGCTCTGGTGGCCAGGCAATTTGCGAAAGCTGCCGCTACCTACAACAGTGAGGCGTCGGTGCAGCGCCGTATCGCCGCATCGCTCGTGGAGCGCTGGAACCCTGCGCCGGGAATCAGTCCCGACGTGATTGAAATAGGCTGCGGCACGGGCCTGTCAACCCGCGAACTCCTGCGCCGGGTAAATCCACGGTCTCTGCGGCTCTGGGATCTCAGCCCTGCAACTGACGCTGCCGGAACAGGAGAAGTGGAATGTTGCGACGGCGAATTGCGCATCGCACGTCAGGCTGCCGCATCCGCCGACCTCATATTCTCCACCTCCACCATGCAGTGGTTCAATTCCCCGGCAGCGTTTCTGCGCCATTGTGCCCGGGTGCTTCGCAAAGGAGGGAGGGTTGTGGTGTCGACTTTCGGCCCCGAAACCTACCGCAAGTTCCACGAAATCACCGGCATAGAGCACGCCTATGCTGACTGTGCGGCACTCCGCGCCATCGTTCCGCCGGAATTCCGCGCCGACCTTCTCGAGAGCGAGCTGATAACATTGCGGTTCGACTCGGCCGCCGCCATGATGCGCCATGTAAGCGCCACCGGAGTCAACGCGATGGGCTCCACCGCCCGTATAGCGGCCACGAGGCGGATTCTGCGCGATTATCCAGCTGATGGAGATGGTGGTTATATCCTTACATACCAACCTATTTATATGATACTTACAAGAAAATGAGCGAAGTTTATTTCATATCAGGCATCGACACCGACGCAGGCAAAACATACGTGACGGGGTGGCTTGCGCGGCAGTACATGGATCGCGGCCTCAGCGTAGCGACTCAGAAGTTTATCCAGACAGGCTGCGACCTTTACAGCGAAGATATTGAGATGCATCGCCGCATAATGGGAACCGGCATGCTTCCGGAAGACACCGACCACACTACGGCTCCCGTGATTTTCCATTATCCCGCGTCGGCCCAGCTGGCTGCGCGGCTCGACAACCGTGAAATCGACCTCGGTGAAGTAGACCGCTCCACGCAAATCCTGGCCGGACGCTACGACGTGGTGCTCGTTGAGGGCGCCGGCGGACTCATGGTGCCCGTTACCGACGATTTCTTTACTATCGACTATGTGGCATCGCGAAAGCTTCCGCTGATGTTAGTGACAAACGGAGTGCTCGGTTCCATCAACCATACCATATTGTCGCTCGAGGCTATAAAATCGCGGGGAATCCGTCTTGCGGCTCTTCTCTACAATGAGTATTTCGACACCGACAGAGTGATAGCCGAGGATACCCGCGGATTTCTCCGGCGCTACATGGGCAAGCATTTTCCCGATGCGGAAATGATTTTCGTGCCCGCACTCAACCCGTCCGCCGGCCGGGAAAATGATTAAATTTGTTTAATCCGCCAAAAATAATTCAGTTTCGGGCGGATATAGTCGGAATTAATGACTATATTTGTCGAAATTATAGCGACAAAGCCGCCGGGCTATCCCGACACAGCCTCTTTAACAACAATCTAATGGATTTAACGCCCTACAGCATCTCCATCTCCAAACAGCAGCTATCAGAACTCCCGACCGTTGAGTTTCCGGGTGTCATAACTGTATTGGAGAATCCGGAACGTGCACTTGAGGCTCTTGAATATCTGTCGGCGCAGCCTGCCGTAGGATTCGACACCGAAACCAAACCCAATTTCCGCAAGGGACAGACCAATACCGTATCCCTCATCCAGATTTCAACGCTCGATCATTCGTTTCTTTTCCGGCTCAACAAACTCGGGTTCATGCCCGAACTGAAATCTTTCCTCGAAAACGACTCGGTGGTAAAAGTCGGCCTCTCGCTGAAAGACGATTTCCATGTACTTCATAGAATCGCCCAGTTTGAGCCCCGCAGTTTCGTAGATCTGCAGAATGTGGTTAAATCGTTCCATATAGCTGACTCAAGTCTGCAGAAAATCTACGGCATTATCTTCAACGGCAGAATTTCCAAAAGCCAGCGTCTCAGCAACTGGGAAGCATCGGAACTCAGCGCGGGCCAACAGATCTATGCCTCGATAGACGCCTGGGCCTGTCTGCGAATCTACAATCATCTCATTTCCGGATCTTTCGAGCCGGAAACCTCAAGCTACATCGTTACGGAGGATCAAACTTAGAGAATCACTGACACTAACCTTAAATCAGACACATAATTATCCCCATCAAACTCTCCAACCTCCATGAAAATCAAACGCTCCACACTAATTCCAGCTCTATTGCTCGCTTATCTCGGGGTTATGAGCTACATAGGCTATCCCGAGTTTCAGGCCGGGCACTATCTGTATTATTTCGGCGTAATAGGCGTGACGCTGGTAATAATCCTTGTGCTCCATATTTTCCTGAAGAAGCGCGAGCGAATGCGCGAGCGTCGCGAAAGCCGTTGATTTACTCTTGACTGTTTCAAATAACTCCGAAATGGAGCAACGCATTGCGTATGCCGTCGTCGTCGACTGAAGAGGTGACATAGTCTGCCGCCTTCAGAAGCACTTCGTTGGCATTCCCCATGGCCACACCCGTACCGGCCGCAAGGATAATGGAAAGGTCGTTGCCGCCGTCGCCGAAGGCCATGGTCTCCGCCGGCCCGATGCCTAAATGCCGTGCCATGGCGCGCAGTCCTTCGGCTTTGCTGACACCCGCAGCGGTAAGGTCGACGAACCCCGGATGCCACCGTCCGGCCTCGAATTTTGCCGGTTCAGTAATGATTTCATGCTCCCTGTCGGCGGTGACGAAGGGCGTCAGCTGAAGAATGCGTTGTTGCAGAACCTTTTCCACGGGAGTATCGAGTCCCAGATTGTCGACTTTCAGAAGATCTCGGAAAATGTGAATTGACTCGGAGGTGGCGTTGTGCATTGTCAGATCGTGCTCTCCCACGACCATAATTGCGGTACCGGTTTCGTCGCAGCGACGGATCATCGCCCGGGCGTCGGCGTTGTCGACAGGAGAGCACGCCACAACCTCTTTTCCGGCGAAACAATATGCTCCGTTGGCGGTTATGTAGCCGTCTATGAGATGGGAGATAGCGCCGAGGTTATTAATGATGGAGCGGGGTCGGCCGGTGGATATGAATATACCGGTGCCGCGGCGGTGAGCCTCGGTGAGCGCATCGACCGCAGATTGCGGTATGCGGTGGGTGCGGAAACTCACGAGAGTGCCGTCAATGTCGAAAAACAGTGCTTTTGTCATAACGCGGCAAAGTTACTTCCTTTTCGCCATATTTGCAAAATCAGCGTGCGGTAGCTAACTTTGCAGTCCGAATCAGTCAAGTCATCATAAAATGAGAACACCCCGCGAAACCATCGAAGCCGCCGCAGCGGCAGGGGCTGCAAAAGCCTCGTTAACTTCGGCAAACGTCAGAAAACTTCTGGTGTCGGCTTTTTTTGCCGGCTGCTATATCTCGCTCGGCGGAATCCTCTCCCTGGTAGTCGGCTACGGCTTCCCGGGCATAACCGCCGGAAATCCCGCGCTGCAGAAACTGCTCAGCGGGGCGATGTTTCCGATCGGACTCATCCTCGTTGTGATTCTCGGGGCGGAACTTTTTACAGGCAACAATGCCCTGCTTGTACCTTCGCTCATGAGCCGCCGCCACGGCTTAGGCGTGGTTCTCAGGAACTGGGCGCTCGTGTACTTCGGTAACTTTCTGGGTGCGATTGCATTTACGTATTTCATGGTTTATATGTGCGGACTCACCGCCTCGGAACCGTGGCATACCGCCATTACCGGAATAGCCGCAGCGAAGGTGTCGATGCCGTGGGGCGTGGTTCTTCTGAAGGGTATTGGTGCCAACTGGTGTGTCTGCCTGGCAGTGTGGCTTGCCCTGTCGTCGAAATCGGTTCCGGGAAAGGTGCTCGGATGCTGGATTCCGGTGATGGCATTTGTGGCACTCGGCTACGAGCATTCAATCGCCAACATGTTTTTCATACCCCTCGGCATGATGGAAGGAGCCGACATTGCCGTCGCCGACGCCATCTGGGCGAATTTCCTTCCGGCCACACTGGGTAATATAGCAGGCGGCGCCCTGATGGTGGGCGCCGCACACTACTATATTCATTTCGCTCCTACTTCTCGCGCATAAACACGTTGATCGGGGTTCCGTGGAAATCCCAGTGCTCGCGGATCTTGTTCTCGAGATAGCGTCTGTAGGGTTCCTTCACCCACTGAGGCAGATTGCAGAAGAAGATGAAAGTCGGGATTGCGGATCCCTTGAGCATTGTTATATACTTTATTTTTATGAATTTGCCCTTGTTGCTTGGCGGCGGATATGCTGCAATGTCCTCGCTCAGGGTGGTGTTGAGCTGCGAGGTGGGCACAATGCGCTGACGGTTACGGTAAACGTCGACGGCGGTTTCAATCACCTTGTAGATTCTCTGCTTGGTAAGGGCCGACGCGAAAATTATCGGGAAGTCGGTAAAGGGTGCGAAGCGCCTTCGGATGGCTTCCTCGTAGTGGCGGATTGCCTCTTTTGATTTATCCTCCACAAGATCCCACTTGTTGACCACAACCACGAGCCCTTTCTTATTTTTCTGAATCAGCGAGAATATAGCCACATCCTGAGCCTCGATGCCGCGTGTGGCGTCGATCATGAGGATGCACACGTCGCTCGCCTCGATGGCCCGTATGGAACGGATGACGGAGTAATACTCAATGTCTTCGTTGACCTTTGTCTTTTTGCGGATTCCGGCGGTGTCGACCAGATAAAAATCGAAGCCGAATTTGGTGTAGCGTGTATAGATGCTGTCGCGTGTGGTGCCGGCGATATCGGTGACGATGTGGCGGTCTTCGTCGATAAAGGCATTTATGAGGGACGATTTTCCTGCGTTAGGACGTCCGACAATACAGAATTTGGGGATGTCGTCGAGGTTTTCGCCGTCGTCGTCTTTCTCAGGGAGCTTCTTCACCACTTCGTCGAGGAGATCGCCCGTGCCGTATCCGCTCGCTGCCGATACGCTGTAGGGGTCGCCGAGCCCGAGGCTGTAGAATTCGGCAATATTGTAGATACTGTCGCCCGAATCGACCTTGTTGGCCACGAGAATCACCGGTTTGGTAGACCGGCGCAGAATCTGCGCCACCTGATCGTCGAGGTCGGTTACGCCGTTTGAAGCGTCGACCACAAACAAAATCTCGTCGGCCTGCTCGATGGCGAGCTGTACCTGTTTGTTGATTTCGCTCTCAAACACGTCCTCCGAGTTAACTACCCATCCGCCGGTATCGACAATCGAGAATTCCTTTCCGTTCCAGTCGACTTTGCCATACTGGCGGTCGCGGGTGGTGCCGGCGGTGTCGTCAACAATCGCCGTACGGGTCTGCGTCAGGCGGTTGAAAAGCGTCGACTTGCCCACGTTGGGTCTGCCGACTATTGCTATCATTTGTCCCATTTTTCAATAATAATGTTGTAAGTTAAAACGTAATAAGGCATCCGCGGGTTCAGAGAAGCGCCGGGGCGAGGTATTTGGCCAGGAGGTATCCGCCGCCGAGAAGCCAGATGTAGAGACCGAAAGCGAGGATAAAAGGCTTGGCGCCCGCTTTCTTGAATTTGTCGATGCTCGTTTCGGCTCCGAGGGCCGCCATGGCCATGGTGAGCAGGAAGGTGTCGATGTAATTGATGGCGTCGACGAGTCCCTGAGGCAGAAGATTGAACGAATTAAACCCGATTACCACGAGGAATCCTACAGCAAACCAGGGCACTGCGATTTTACCTCCCTTGTTTTCGCCTTTGCCTTTGCTGGCTTCCATTGCCACCCACCAGCCGAGAATGAGAAGGACGGGCACAAGGAGCATCACGCGGATCATCTTCACGATGACCGTAACATTGGAAATCTCCGGACCCATTGCGTTGCCTGCGCCAACGGCGTGCGCCACCTCGTGGAGAGTTGAGCCGGCGAAGATGCCCGTTTCCTCTGGGGTGAGGTCAAGGATTCCCGCGCGGTATGCGATAGGGTAGAGGAACATGGAGATGGTGCCGAAAATCACCACGGTCGCTACCGCCACGGCCGTTTTATACGGCTTGGTCTGGATAGTCGATTCTGCGCCAAGCACTGCTGCCGCGCCGCAGATGCCGCTGCCGATCGACGTCAGGAGCGCTATCTCTTTGTCCATTTTCAACAGTTTGCCAAGATAGACACCACCGATAATGGTCACGGCCACTACTATTGCGTCGATGATGATGCCCGCGGCGCCTACGTTGACAACTTCCTGAAACGTCAGACGGAAGCCGTAGAGAATAATGCCCAGCCGCAGAATTTTCTTTGAGCAGAACTGTATGCCGGGCACCCAGGTCTCAGGCAGATTGTTGCGCAGGCTGTTGGCATAAAGCATTCCGAGGATGATTCCGATAATCATCGGACTGAAGGATATTTCCTTGAAGAAACTGGCGTCGCCAATATAGAAGGCGGCACATGAGAAGAGAGCTATAAGGAGTATTCCGTGGAGCATGCTGCTCCGTTTTTCATTCAACATATATTTCCAGTATATATTATAATGTATGATTATTATTCAACCGCAAAGGTAGTCAGAATTTTTCAAAACGGGTGATTTTAATACTACCTTAACTCCATTTCTCGCTTTATTTGTGAAAAATTTCCTATTTACGATAAAAATTATTAATTTTGCAGTCTCAAACCCTTTCTCCTGTAATTAATCTCTTACTATTCAATAATCCCAATCATTAATCTATGAAGCATCGTATGCCTTTGGCTTGCACCGTTTGTGCGGCCTTGCTTACCCTTACAGGCTGTGTCGACGACAAGTACGACCTCTCCGACATCGACACAACTTCCAGAATCGAAGTCAACGATCTGACTATTCCGGTCAATATCGATCCTTTTACGCTCGAAAGCATGTTTGACCTCGACGAAGAAGATCCGGATGAAAAAATTAAAGTAATCGACGGAGTTTATTGCGTTACCGAAAAGGGTTCATTTACTTCCTCTGAAATCATAATCGACCGGATAAATCTCGGCGCTGTGCCCGGAACGGCATCGTCAGACCAAATCAGCACCGGAGTGTCGGGCAACCTTCCCGCTAACCAGACAGTTGCTATAACCTTTTCTACAGGCGAAGCCAGCGTAAGCTATTCGACCACAGACGTCCCTGACGAAATAAAGGCAATAAAGTCGCTGAAAGCCGATTTTGATATTTCTTACACCCTCGTGCTTAAAGAACTGGTTAATAAAGTGTCGAAACTTAAGTTTGACGCTATCGACGTTCAGTTCCCCGCCGGACTCACCGGTGTGCCTTCAGTCGGAAGCTACAACGGTGATACCGGTATTCTTCATATTCCCGCAGCCGATGCAACCAAACCGAGTCTTGACGTAACTCTCCACTGTTCGGCAATCGACTTCAAGAAAATTGGAGGTGAATTCGACCCCGACACTCACACGGCGAAGATCGACCTCAAAGTCCGCATTATCGCCGGCGGTCTGTCGTTCAATTCATCCGATCTCACCGGAGCGATGCCCGCAACCGTCACCCTCGAAGGTGAGAGCACAATCACAGCCATGACCGTCAATGCCTTCTCCGGCAGAATCGAATACAACATCGAGGGTGTCAACATTGACCCGGTTGTCCTTAACGATCTTCCCGACCTGCTCCAGCAGAAGGAAACCAAAATCAATATCCTCAATCCGCAGATTTACCTCAACGTCGAGAACCCGCTTTCTTCCTACAAGCTCGAGGCAACGACAGGATTCGTTATCAATTCCGAGTTTACGGCAGACGACGGCGAAGTCATCCTCACCACCACCCATGAGCTCGACAACCCGGGATTCTTCACTGTAAGTTCAGCCTCATCGAGCGATTATTGCCTTTCGCCCAAGGAGCCTACCCCCTGGGCAGCCGGCTACACTCCCGGACTCCATGTTCCGTACACTTCGCTTTCGTCGGTGCTCGAAGGCAACGGGTTGCCGGCACGCCTCAACATCGCTCTCAAGTCGCCAAAGGTATTCAACCAGCCCGTCGACGATCTTCATCTCGGTGTGGGTCTCGGCGAGGTTACAGGTCACTACGACTTCCTCGCGCCCCTCGCACTCGGCGAAAAATCGCAGGTCGTATATACAAAACTTTGCGATGGCTGGAACGACGAGGATGTGGATGCAATTACAATCGAGACCCTTATTGTCAAAACCAAAGTGACCTCCCACGTGCCGTTTGATCTCACTTTCACCGGCTATCCTGTCGACGTGAACGGCAATCAGATCAACGGTGTGAAAATCGAGGGCGCCGACGTGCCCGCAGGTTCTGTCGACAAGGAGGTGACCATCCGCATCACCGGCAAGGTAACCCATCTCGACGGCATCAACTTTACAGCCACCGGCTTCGTGCCGGCCGATATGAAAGCGCCTCTCGCACCCGAGCAGGCGATAGACTGCGCCGACATCCGCGCAAACGTTTCGGGCTACTATATCAAGAAGTTCTAATCTAATATTATAGGAATAAAATGAAATTCAATATAAAGAATACCGCCGCGGCGCTTATATTCGGCAGTGCCGCGCTCTCCGCCTCCGCCCAGTTCACACAGTCGGGCTATTTTGTGGAAGACTATGCCTACCGCTTCCTCATGAATCCTGCTATCGCCAACGAGCCGGGCAAAATATTTGTGGGCGTTCCCGGCGTAGCCAACGTCAATGCCGGAATCCGTGGCAATCTCTCGCTTTCCGACGTAATCTACAACGTCGACGGCAAGACCGTGCTCTTCTCCAATCCGGGCGTATCCAGTTCTGAACTTATGGATAATCTCAGCGACATGAACAAAATCGGTGTCAGCACCCGAGTCAACATACTCTCATTCGGATTCAACGCTTTCGGCGGTTACAATACCATCAACATTGCTGCCCGCGCCGACGTCAATGCCCACATCCCCTCCAGTCTCTTTTCGCTTCTTAAAGAAGGAGTTTCCAACCGGGATTACGAGATAGACGGCGTAAAGGCCCGCGCTATAGGCTACGGTGAGATTGCCCTCGGCCACAGCAGACAGATTACTCCCGAAATCCGGGTGGGCGCCTCTCTTAAGGTTTTGCTCGGCGTGGGTTCGATCGATGCAGAGCTTGAGCGCGCCACCCTCAGTCTCGGTAAAGACGCCTGGCACGTGGTGACAAACGCCGACATCCACACCTCGCTGAAAGGCATGCACTACAAGACAACGCTCAACGACCACACCAACACCGAATATGTCGAGGGTCTCGACGGCGATTTCAGTGCCATCAACGGTTTTGGCCTCGGTCTCGACCTTGGCGCCGTCTATACCCCGAAAGCGCTCCCCGACTGGGAGTTCTCGGCAGCCATACTCGACCTCGGCTTCATCAGCTGGAACAACGATCTCTGGGCCTCGACAAACGGCGACAAAGCCTTCGACAGCGACATCTACACCTTCAACGCCAATGAGAATGCAGACAATTCTTTTTCAAAAGAATGGAAGAAAATGCGGAATTCTCTCGAAATGCTTTATCAGCTCGACGACAACGGCGACAAAGGTTCGCGTACGCAGGCACTCAATGCCACCATCAACCTCGGTGCAGCCTACACTCTGCCCCTCTACAACAAACTGAAATTCGGTCTTCTCAACACAACCCGTATAGCCGGTTCATACTCGTGGACAGACTTCCGCCTTTCGGCCAATGTCGCGCCGGTAAAGAATGTGTCGTTCGGAGTCAACACCTGTGCCGGCACTTTCGGATGCGGTTTCGGCTGGATGGCCAACCTCCGCATACCCGGCGCCGGAATACAGTTCTTCCTCGCTCAGGATAATTTCTTCAGCAAAATGGCCAAGCAGGGAGTTCCCATCGCCTCCAATGCTTCCGTTTCTACAGGTCTGAATGTTTATTTCTGACGTTACGACAGATGGCGGCGGATAAGATTCCCGCCACCGCTTCAGCCATATAACCGCCGGCACAGTGTATCAGTCACCGTGCCGGCGCCTTTTTGTTTTTACAAATTGTGTCCCCGGGCTCCGAATGTTCCAAAACATACGCTTAAAATGCTTGCAATTTTCCAGCCCGTTTCAGTTTTTTTTGCTATATTTGCACTGATTTTTGAGGAAAGAAACGCCCTTTTTTGCGGCGTGCTCCGGCAATAGAGTGACTGCCAAAAGGTTATCGCTCTTCCCCGGTTCTTACTTATTAATTGCAGCGTAGCGGATTGACCATGAAATTTACATGCTTTCCGGTTTTGAGACCCTCTGTTGCCGCCGCTGCCCATGAGAGAGTAAATTTTTGATGATACATTAATATGATAGCATTAGCAATTCAAAACGCAACTCTTGCCGTGGTGGCTCTGCTTACCGGCGTGGCTCTCGTGGCTATCGCGCTGTGGCTCGCCGGGCTCATTTCGCCGCGGTCTTTCAACCCCCAGAAAGGTGAGGCTTACGAATGCGGTATTCCCACCCGCGGTGAGTCTATGGCTCAGTTCAAAGTCGGATACTATCTCTTCGCTATCCTCTTTCTGATGTTCGATGTCGAAACTGTTTTCCTCTATCCTTGGGCGGTAAGAGTTCAGCAGCTCGGTTCGCAGGGTCTGCTGAGTATAGCCGTTTTCTTAGGCGTTTTAGTGCTGGGTCTCGTTTATGCCTGGCGGAAAGGAGCTCTTGAATGGAAGTGACAACAAAGAGCATGCCCTACGAGGCATGGAAAGACAACGAATACATCGAGTCGCTTGTCAAACAGCTTCAGGAGAGCGGCACGAATGTTGTGGTAGGCAAGCTTGACCAGCTCATAAATTGGGGTCGTTCAAACTCTATCTGGCCTCTTACGTTCGCCACAAGCTGCTGCGGTATTGAATTCGTTTCGCTCGGAGCCGCCCGCTACGATATGGCCCGCTTCGGTTGGGAAGTGGCGCGTTCGTCGCCCCGTCAGGCCGACTTCATGATGGTGGCGGGTACCATCGTCCACCGTATGGCTCCGGTCATGCGCCGTCTCTACGACCAGCTTGCTGAACCAAAATATGTTATTGCCTGCGGCAGTTGCGCCATTTCCGGCGGCCCCTTCAAAAAGAGCTACCACGTGGCCATGGGTATCGAGGACATCGTTCCCGTCGACGTGTTTGTGCCTGGCTGCCCGCCCCGTCCTGAGGCTATGATATATGGCATCATGCAGCTCTCCCGTAAAATCAAGGTCGAGAAGTTCTTCGGCGGCGTGAACCGTCAGGAGAAACAGCAGGAATTCCTCAAGGAGCATCCCGTGCCCGGTGTCGACGACTGAAAAGTCGTTCCCCCTTACAGGATCCCTTTTACCTCATTAACCGATTTATAAAGAGTTACTTATCATAACAGGTTGATTTCCCGTCAACCCGACATAATAAAAACCAATCATGGCTGACATCCAAGGAAAAATATCCCAGCTGTTCCCTCAGGCGGTTTTCGAGCAGGGTCAGACCCTTACGGTTACCGTACCCGACGCCATCTGGCATGACTTCGCCCGCACTCTCCGCGACGACGCCGACCTGAGCTTCGACTTTCTCGTCACCATTGTAGGCATGGACTGGCAGGACAAAGGTCTCGGCTGCGTCTACGAACTTACCTCAACCAGCACCAACGCACATATCGCCGTGAAGGTACTTGCTACCGGCGACCGCGAAAAACCATTTATCCACAGCGTCTTCGACCTCTGGGCCATCGCTACGATATTCGAGCGCGAAGTCTACGATTTCTTCGGAATCATATTTATCAACAATCCTGATATGCGCCGCCTCTTCCTCAGTATCGACTGGAAGGGCTATCCGCTGCGCAAAGACTACGATATGGATCCGAAAATCAATCCCGTAGAGCCTTTTGTCAACGAGCGCCAGACCGATTTTACCGACACGTGGGTGGAACTCCCCGACGGAAAAATCGAAAAACGTCAGAACCGCATTTTCCAGGAAGACGACTTCGTTGTAAACATCGGCCCCCAGCACCCCGCAACTCACGGCGTGCTGCGCTTCCGCACAGCTGTCGACGGCGAAACTATCAAAAAAATTGATATTTATCTCGGCTACATACACAGGGGCATCGAAAAAATCTGCGAAGGGCTCACTTACTCCCAGTCGCTCCATTTCATGGATCGTCTCGACTATTTCTCCGGTCAGATTTATCACCACGGCCTCTGCCTTGCCATAGAGGAAGCTGCGGGCATCACCATCTCCCGCCGCGCTCAGGTTATCCGCGTGCTCATGGACGAGCTTTCGCGAATCGCCTCCCACTGCCTTTTCATAGGCACATACTGCATGGATCTCGGCGCCACGTCGATGCTGTTCTATACTCTGCGCGTGCGTGAGCAGATTCTCGATATATTCGAGCGCACCTGCGGTGCCCGTATGACCTTCAACTATGATTGTATCGGCGGTGTGATGCAGGATCTTGACAAAGATTTCGTGAAGGATGTCCACGCTCTTCTCGACGTGATTCCTAAGAACATAGCCGAATACAACAAGCTCTTCACAGGCAACATCATCACCAAAAACCGCCTCGAAAACGTCGGCAACCTCTCACGCGAAGACGCCATCAGCTGGTCGGTTTCCGGTCCCGCCGGCCGAGCTTCGGGCTGGGCTTGCGACGTGCGCAAGACCGACCCCTACAGCATCTATTCCGAACTCGAGTTCGACGAAATCGTCCGCACCGAGGGCGATTCGATGGCACGCTTCAAAGTCCGTCTCGACGAAATGACCCAGAGCGCGCGCATCATAGCGCAGCTTATCGACAATATTCCCGAAGGCGAATACTGCGTCAAGGTGCCCAAAGTGCTCAAACTCCCCGTAGGCTCCTGGTTCAAGAGGGTTGAGGGTTGTCGCGGTACTTTCGGTGTCTATATCGAGAGCGACGGTGCCACTTCTCCCTACCGCCTCAAGATTGCTCCTCCTTGTCTGCCTCTCGCAGCCGTGGTCGACCATATTACCGAAGGCGACAAAATCGCCGATCTTATCACTATCGGCGGCTCTCTCGACTATATCGTCCCCGACATCGACCGTTAAATCTCTGTCTCACGAATCACTAAAAGATATTAAATATGCAAGATTTATCAGTAGGAACCGCCTGGCTTCACTCTTTCTTCCTGAGCCTGATGCCCGAATGGGCCGCTGTTACACTGGAGTGCCTGCTCGTAGGTGTCGGCCTGATGCTGCTCTACGCAGTCCTCGCCCTCTTCTACATATATTTCGAACGCAAGGTCTGCGCTTTCATCCAGTGCCGTCTCGGCCCTAACCGCGTGGGCCCCTGGGGACTGCTCCAGTCGGTGGCCGATATGTTCAAGATTCTTATCAAGGAACTTATTTCGCTCAACCACATCGACAAGTTCCTTTTCGCTCTTGCCCCCTATCTCGTCATCATAGCCTCGATGCTCGCATTTGCCGTCCTCCCCTGGGGCAACGGTCTGCAGATCATCGACTTCAACGTAGGTATCTTCTTCCTGCTCGCCGTTTCTTCCATCGGCGTGCTCGGAATCCTGCTCGCCGGATGGTCGAGCAACAACAAGTTCACTCTCATCGGTGCCCTCCGTTCCGGTGCCCAGATGGTCAGCTATGAACTCTCAATGGGTCTGAGTGTTATAACGATGGTCACTCTTGCCGGAACAATGTCGGTTGGCGGAATATGTCAGGCGCAGGATCACCTCTGGTTCATTTTCTCGGGCCACATTCCAGCCATCATCGCATTCGTGATCTTCATGATCGCCGGCACCGCCGAAACCAACCGCGGCCCGTTTGACCTCCCCGAAGCTGAGAGCGAGCTTACCGCCGGATATCATACCGAATACTCCGGTATCCACTTCGGTTTCTTCTATCTCGCCGAATACCTCAATCTGTTTATCGTCTCGGGTGTGGCTGCCCTCATTTTCTTCGGCGGCTGGATGCCCCTCCATATTCCCGGTTTCGATGCCTTCAACCGCATAATGGATTTCATCCCCTCCGTTGTATGGTTCCTCGGCAAGGCCGTGGTGCTCTCCTTTATTATCATCTGGTTCAAGTGGACGTTCCCCCGTCTGCGTATCGACCAGCTCCTGTCGCTCGAATGGAAATATCTTCTTCCCATCAACCTCGTGAACCTCGTGCTGATGGTTCTGATCATTACATTCGGTCTCACTCTCTGATTCTACCGCGGCAGTTTTGAATCTCGATTAAATTACCTCTTAAACTCCTGAAAAATGAGTGAAAAATACGGAAAAGTGGCTCAGGTGATCGGCCCCGTCGTCGATGTCATCTTCGAGGGCGACGACAATATCATCCCCCCGATCTACACCGCCCTTAAAGTTGACCGTCCCGATGGCTCACAGCTTATTCTCGAAGTAGAACAGCACATCGGCGAAGATACCGTGCGTTGTGTCGCTATGGAAAGTACCGACGGCCTGCAGCGCGGAATCAGGGTCGACGATCTCGAACGCCCTATCGCCGTCCCGACAGGCGATCAGGTGAAAGGACGTCTGCTCAACGTGCTCGGCGACGCCATCGACCGTCTTCCCGAACTCAAGCGCGACAATCTCCGTGCCATCCACCAGCCGGCTCCCGCTTTCGAAGACCTTACCATCGGTACTGAAATTCTCTATACAGGTATCAAGGTCATCGACCTGCTCGAACCCTACAGCAAGGGTGGCAAAATCGGTCTTTTCGGCGGTGCCGGCGTAGGCAAGACCGTGCTCATCATGGAGCTTATCAACAACATTGCAAAAGGGCACAACGGCTTCTCCGTATTTACCGGCGTGGGCGAGCGTACCCGTGAAGGCAACGACCTCCTCCGCGAAATGATAGAGAGCGGTGTCATGAAATACGGCGACAAGTTCCGCGAAGGCATGGATAAAGGTGAATGGAACCTCCACGACGTAGACATGAGTCAGGTCGAACAGTCGCAGGCAACCCTCGTGTTCGGTCAGATGAACGAGCCCCCGGGCGCACGTCTGCGTGTGGCTCTCTCAGGCCTTACCGTGGCCGAGCAGTTCCGCGACAACAACGGCGGAGGAAAAGATATTCTTCTCTTCATCGACAATATTTTCCGTTTCACCCAGGCTGGTTCGGAAGTTTCGGCTCTTCTCGGCCGTATGCCTTCGGCCGTCGGCTATCAGCCTACCCTCGCCTCTGAGATGGGTGCTCTCCAGGAGCGTATCACCTCTACCAAAAACGGTTCTATCACCTCAGTACAGGCTATCTACGTGCCGGCCGATGACCTTACCGACCCCGCGCCCGCAACTACCTTCAGCTTCCTCGACGCAACCACCGTGCTTTCGCGTAAGATTTCCGAGCTTGGTATCTATCCCGCCGTCGATCCTCTCGAGTCGACATCACGTATTCTCGACCCCAACATCATCGGCGAAGAGCACTACAACACGGCGCAGGCAGTCAAGCAGCTTCTGCAGAAATACAACGAACTTCAGGATATTATCGCAATTCTCGGTGTCGACGAGCTTTCCGACGAAGACAAACTCGTGGTTGCCCGCGCACGCCGCGCTCAGCGTTTCCTCTCCCAGCCGTTCCACGTGGCAGAGCAGTTTACCGGCCTTCCCGGTGTGATGGTGCCTCTGAGCGAGACTATCCGCGGCTTCAAGATGATTCTTTCCGGAGAAATGGACGAATATCCCGAACAGGCCTTCCTCAACGTCGGAACAATCGACGAAGCCATCGAGAAAGGCAAGAAGATGCTCGCTGAAGTCAATGCCTGATTCACGGCAACCCCGCATCGCGCCGGGCTGCCTCCTCTTCTTTTATTGAATTTTAAATCAACAATACAATGATACTTAAAGTCATATCGGCGGAAGATGTCCTTTTCGAAGGAAACGTCTCTGTGGTTCACCTCCCCGGGGCTCTCGGGGCGTTCACGGTGCTCCCCGGCCATGCCTCGCTTATTTCCACCCTCGTCCCCGGCGATGTAGTGTTCCGGCTCGACGACGGCGAAGAGCGCTCCGTCTCTCTCAGCGGCGGTATTGTCGATGTCGATAGCAACATAGTGTCGGTTTGTATATATTAATGCCCTGTCAACGATGAGAAAATCTCTGTTATTAACCGCAGTGCTTGCCGTTATCGCTCTGCTGCTTCCTGTCTCGGCGTTCGCTTCGGACAGCAGTGAGGAGAAAAGCGGCAAAGTCGACGCCCAGGGTATCATTTTCGATCACCTCGGCGACGGCTACGGCTGGGAAGTGCCGTTCAACCACCATAAGCGGATTCCACTCCCGGTGATTGTGTTCGGTTCCGACGGCCTTCACGTGTTCTCTTCATCCTGCATTCAGGACGGTAAGGTTTACACCGACGGCAACGCCACTTTCAGGGTAGCCGGCAAGGACAGCAAATATAAAGGTAAGATCGTAGAGATAAAAGACGGTAAGGAAACCAGACCCTTCGACATCTCCATTACCAAAAACGTGCTCGCCCTGTTTATCTCCGCCCTGCTCGTGATGTGGGCTGTGTTCACCGTAGCACGCTGGCATAAAAACCAGGGCATGAAGGCTCCGCGTAAAATGACAGGCGCAATCGAGGCGCTCATCCTGTTCGTCTACGACGACGTGATTAAACCCACGCTCAAAGACAAATCGCAGCGCTTCGCACCCTATCTGCTCACCGTGTTCTTCTTCATTCTCGTAATGAACCTCATGGGACTCATCGTGATTTTCCCGGGCGGTGCCAACCTCACCGGCAATATCGCCGTGACTCTCGTACTGGCCATCTTCACTTTCCTCATTACCAATATCTTCGGTACGAAACATTACTGGAAGGAAATCTTCAACCCCGACGTACCCTGGTGGCTCAAATGGCCGCTGCCGATCATGCCCGTAATCGAGATTTTCGGCATCTTCACCAAGCCGGCGGCACTTACCGTCCGTCTGTTCGCCAACATGATGGGAGGCCACATGATTGTGATTGTGCTTACCCTCCTGATCTTCATCTTTGCGGCGATGGGTCCCGCCATTGCAGGCGCTACGGCCGTGGTGTCGATAATCTTCTCGGTGTTCATGCTTCTTATCGACGTGCTGGTAAGCTTCATTCAGGCCTACGTGTTTACCATGCTTTCCACACTTTTCATAGCCCTCGCACAGGAAGACGGCAAGCACCACAAGGAGAAGGCTACTGAGCCGGAACCGGTACCCGTAACTCTCCCCTCGCAGAAAACTTCTGAATAATAACTGAAAAAAATAACCATAACTCTAAAAACTTAAAATTATGTTAGCAATGATTTTAGCAGCCATCGAAGGTATTCTTGGTATTGGCGTATGTATCGGCGCAGGTATCGCAGCCATCGCAGCAGGTATCGGTATCGGAAAAATCGGCGGTTCCGCCATGGAGGCTATTGCCCGTCAGCCCGAGGCTACCGGCGATATCCGTAGCAACATGATCGTGATTGCTGCCCTTATCGAGGGTGTCGCTCTCTTCGCTGTCATTGTTTGTATCCTCGCAATGTTCGTTGGCTAATTCCCTTTGAGATATGGAACTTTTCACGCCTGATTTCGGTCTGGTATTCTGGATGTTCGTATCTTTCGCCATCCTCTTCTTCGTATTGTGGAAGTGGGGCTGGCCGGCGATCATGAAGGGAGTGACAGACCGTGCCGACCTCATCGACAAGGGTGTGGAGTATGCTCAAAATGCCAAAGAACAGCTTGACCATGCCCGTGAGGAGGCCGACCGTCAGATTGCCGAGGCCCGCCGCCAGCAGGCGGATATGCTTCGCGAGGCGGATCGTATGAAATCCCAGATCATCGACGAGGCGCGCACCGCCGCTCAGGCGGAGGCCAAGAAGGTGATGGACGCCGCGAAAGTGTCGATCGAGCAGGAACGTAAGGAAGCTCAGCTCCAGTTCCGTAACGAAGTTAGCTCTTTCGCACTCGACATCGCTCAGAAAGTCGTTAAAAACCAGTTGAAAGACCAGTCCGCTCAGCAGAAACTCGTAGGTTCGCTGCTCGATGATATGGAGAATCAAAATTAACCTGTTGATATGAACGAAGGTCTTATTCCAAGCCGTTATGCCAAGGCGCTTTTCGAGTTCGCTCAGGAAAAGAACGCTGATACCCGGCTCTACGGACTCATGAAGAATCTCGTGGCCTCTTTCGAGGCGGCTCCGCAGCTCCGGCAGACCGTGGCAAACCCCTTTGTGGCCGACGCCGACAAAATCAGGCTTCTCTCCACAGCTGCCGGCGCAGACGGGAGCGACCCCGTTTTCGCCGACTTCATGCGCCTGCTTGTGGAGAACAACCGCCTTCCGGTGGTTCGCGACATCGCCCTCGCTTATCTGCGTATTTACCGCGAGAAGCACCACATTTACCTCGTCAGTGTCACCTCGGCGGCGCCTATGGATGAAGCCGACGAAAACCGGCTCAAATCCCTGATCGAACGCCACCTCAACGGTGCGGCTATGGAATATTCTCATTTCGTCGACCCCGACCTGATAGGCGGTTTCGTAGTGAATATCAACAACGAGAAACTCGACGCTTCTGTTGCAAACGAACTCGAGCAATTGCGTCTGAAACTTTTAAGTAACTAAATCACCCCCAATAATTCCAATGATCAACCCAAGCGAGATTTCGGAAGTTTTAAAACAGCAGCTCGAAAACGTCAACTCCAAGGTATCGTTCGAAGAGACCGGCACCGTGCTCGAAGTCGGCGACGGCGTCGCACACGTCTACGGCCTCGACAATGTCTGCGCAAACGAACTCGTAGAGTTTGAAAACGGCGTCAAAGGCGTCGCCCTCAACCTCGAAGAGTCGAACGTTGGCGTGATTCTGCTCAACAATGTCGACAAAGTGACCGAAAACATGTCGGTCAAACGCACCGGCGAAATCGCATCTATCCACGTAGGCGACGGTCTGTTCGGACGTGTAATCAACGTCTTGGGTCAGCCAGTCGACGGACGCGGACCCATTTCCGGCGAATTGCTCCCGATGCCCCTCGAGCGTAAGGCTCCCGGAGTTATCTTCCGCCAGCCTGTGAAGCAGCCCCTTCAGACCGGTCTGAAGGCCATCGACTCAATGGTGCCCATTGGCCGCGGCCAGCGTGAGCTTATCATCGGCGACCGTCAGATAGGTAAGACTGCCATCGCTATCGACACAATCATTAACCAGCGCAAGAATTTCGAGGCCGGCAAGCCGGTTTACTGTATCTACGTGGCCATCGGCCAGAAAGCATCGTCAGTCGCCGCTACTGTGGAAACCCTCCGCACCCACGGCGCCCTTGACTACACCGTCGTCGTGGCCGCAACAGCAGCCGACTCCGCCACAATGCGCTATTACGCACCTTTTGCAGGTGTGGCTATCGGTGAATATATCCGCGACACCGGCCGCGACGCCCTCATTATCTACGACGACCTCTCCAAGCAGGCTGTGGCTTACCGTGAGATCTCGCTCATCCTCAAGCGTCCCTCAGGCCGTGAGGCATATCCCGGCGATATCTTCTATCTCCATTCCCGTCTGCTTGAGCGTGCTGCCAAGATAATCGACAATCAGGAGGTGGCTCAGAACATGAACGACCTTCCCGCAGTGCTCAAGGACAAGGTGAAAGGCGGAGGCTCGCTCACCGCACTCCCCATCATCGAGACCCAGGCGGGCGACGTTTCGGCCTACATTCCTACCAACGTGATTTCCATCACCGACGGTCAGATCTTCCTTGAGACAGCTCTCTTCAACCGTGGCATCCGACCCGCAATCAACGTGGGTATCTCCGTGTCGCGTGTGGGTGGCAACGCCCAGATCAAGTCAATGAAGAAAGTGGCGGGTACGCTGAAAATCGACCAGGCTCAGTTCCGCGAGCTCGAATCGTTTACCAAATTCGGCGGCGATATCGACCCCGTGACCGCCCGAGTCATCGACAAGGGCCGTAAGAACGAACGCCTTCTTATTCAGCCCCAGTACCAGCCTATGGAAGTGGCCGATGAAGTCGCGGTAATCTTCTGCGGTACCCGCGGCCTTCTCGAAAATGTGCCCCTCGACAAGGTGGCCGAGTTCGAAAAACTCTTCCTCCAGCTCGTCCATGCCAAGTACCCCGACGTCATCGACGAAATCGGCAAAGGCAACCTTTCAGACGATGTCACTGCCAAACTCACCGATGCAGCTGCTGAAATTTCAGCTCGTTATAAATAAAACGTATTCTCAATCCCCCGGGCGCTCCGGTGCCCGGGGGTAAACTGATAAACAAGTTCTTAAATGGCAACTCTTCGCGAACTTAAAGGACGAATCGGATCCGTAGCATCTTCCGAGAAAATCACCGGCGCCATGAAGATGATTTCCTCAGCAAAGATGCACCGCGCCGAAGCCGACCTGCGCCGTCTGCTCCCGTTCCGACAGCAGATTGAGACAATCATCGGCAACCTGATGAGTGCTGATGCCGACTTCTCGTCGCCGCTCACCGAGCAGCGCGACGTCAAGTCTGTAGGTATTGTGGTCTTCGGTTCCGACGACGGACTTTGCGGCGCTTTCAACATCAATATCTTCAAGGATGCGCTGGCCCGGATTAATGAATACCGTCAGACTTACGGTTCCGAAGTGAAGATTGTCATCATCCCGGTCGGCTCCAAAGTCGCCAAGGCCCTCGGCAAAATTGCCGGTGGCACGATTTCGGTTGAGCCGGTGCCGGATGTCAGCTCCAAAACCGCCGGCGAGGCCGTTAAAAACTTCGTTCAGACCCTCGAAGAAAAATTCACCTCGGGTGAAATAGACAAAATCGACCTCCTCTACATGCACTTCCACAGCGTGTCGCGTCAGACACCCCGCGCCGAGCAGATTCTCCCTGTGGTGCAGTCTACCTTCACCGGCAACGGCGTGGTCACTCTCTGCCGTCCCTATATCTTCGAACCTGACGCCGCCACGATTTTCGTGTCGGTTCTCCCGATGTTCATCCTCTCCGTAATGCAGGAGGTGTTCACCGAAAACCGCGCTTCCGAGCAGGCCGCCCGAATAATGGCCATGCAGAGCGCCAACGACAATGCCAAGAAACTTCTTGAGCAGCTTCAGCTTGAATACAACAAACTGCGCCAGCAGAGCATAACCACCGAACTACTCGACATCATAGGAGGACAGGTAAGGTAATCTGCCGCGCGGCTACGATAATAAACCGAAACTAACAGAAAAATAAATCAATATATTTAACAATTCTCTATGGGTAGTGTTAAAGACTATTTCTCTTCGCTCGGCTACGGTATAATGAGCCTCCTCAAGGGGCTTCAGGTTACCGGCAAGGAGTTTGTTACTCCCAAAATCACCGAGCGTTATCCTGAAAACCGCGACAATCCCCCCGTGGCACCCCGATTCCGGGCAAAACTCGAGCTTATTTATGATGCCGAGGGTAACCACAGATGTATTGCCTGCGGCACTTGCGAGCGTCAGTGTCCCAACGGTACCATTCACCTCGATACTAAAATGGTTGAGACTTGGGACGGCAAGAAAAAGAAAAAACTCGACAAGTATATCTACGACCTCGGAAGCTGCACGTTCTGTAACCTTTGCGTAATCAACTGCCCGACAGATGCCATCGCTTTCTCCAACGATTTTGAGCAGGCTGTCTTCACGCGGTCTAAGCTCGTTGAGCAGCTCAATTATCTCCCCGAAAAGGAAGAGCCGAAGCCCACTCCCGAGCAGATAGCGAAACTTCAGGCTGAGAAAGAAGCAAAAATTGCCGCAGCCAAAGCCGCAGCAGAAGCCAAAAAGGCAGCCGCAGCCGCAGCTGCGTCCGGCAATGCTCCCTCTGCAGAAGCTGCTCCCGCACCCGCCGCGCCTGCTGCCGACGATCCCGCGGCCAAAGCTCTCGCGGCAGCTGCCGGCGACCCTGAGAAACAGGCCAAGATCCGGGCCGCACTCGAGAAAGCAGCCCGCCTCAAAGCCGAGCGCGAAGCCGCCAAGAAAGCCGCCGAAGGCAATACTCCTAAGGAAAATTAAAAAAAATCAATCACATATATGGAATCAGTAGGAAGTATCATTATGTATCTGATAATCGTTCTGTCGATTGTCATTTTCTCGGTACTGACTGTCACCACCCGCAAGATTCTGCGCGCCGCGACTTACCTGCTTTTCTGCCTGTTCGCTACAGCAGCCCTCTATTTCAAACTCGACTATGAGTTTCTGGGCTCCGTTCAGATAGCGGTCTACGCAGGAGGCATCGTCGTGCTGTTCGTGTTCTCTATCCTGCTTACCACACGGCCCGGTGACAACAGCCAGAAACTCGCTTCCCGAAGCCGCATTCTCGGCCTGGTCGGCGCTGTCGCGCTCGCCGCTGCCACAGGGTGGGCTCTCGTGTCGCGTTGCTCCGATCTGCTCACTCCGCTTTCCGATACTCAGAATCCCACAATGGATGAGATCGGCGAGGCGATGCTCGGAACAGGTTTCGGCCAGTACCTCCTGCCTTTCGAGGCAATCAGTGTGTTGTTGCTCGCATGTATAATCGGTGGCGTCGTAGTCGCCCGCAAACGTTAATCCGCCATGGAATTTACTCCTGTATACTATCTCGTTCCTTCGCTGATTATGTTCTGCTGCGGAGTCTACGGATTCCTCACACGCCGCAACATGATCGCGATGCTCATCTCGATTGAGCTTATGCTCAACGCTGTTGATATTAACTTCGTCGTTTTCAACCGTTTTCTGTTCCCCGGCTCGATGGAGGGAATGATGTTCACTCTTTTCGCAATTGCCATCGCTGCCGCTGAGACTGCGCTTGCAATCGCCATCATCATCAACCTCTACCGCGTCTGCAAGAATATCGACGTCAACGATGTAACCCAAATGAAATTCTGACGCCTTATGGATATTACGATACCTGTTCTCATTCTGGCTATTCCGCTCTTCATGTTCCTTCTGCTGGGACTCGGGGGCGAGAAGATGAGCCACAAGCTTGCCGGCGTGCTCGGCACTCTCGGCATGGGCACCGTACTCGTGCTGTCGTACTATACGGCGTTCGACTACTATTTCTCCGGAAATCCACTCTTTGTCGACGGAACCGACCGGCTCCAGTATGTGGCATTCAACACTACCTGGCTGCAGTTTACCGATAATCTCGTTATAAAGCTCGGTTTCCTCCTCGATCCGATTTCGGCCATGATGCTGATTGTGATTCCCACCATCTCCTTCATGGTTCACCTCTATTCGCTCGGCTATATGCACGGTGAGCGCGGTTTCCAGCGCTATTATGCATTCCTGTCGCTGTTCAGTTTCTCGATGCTCGGACTCGTTGTTGCCACCAACATCTTCCAGATGTACATCTTCTGGGAACTCGTGGGCGCATCGTCGTTCCTCCTCATCGGATTCTTCTACACGCTTCCTTCGGCTGTCGCAGCTTCGAAGAAGGCGTTCATCGTCACCCGCTTCGCCGACCTCTTCTTCCTCATCGGCATCCTCATCCTGTCGTACTACACCGGCACCTTCGATTTCATCACCCTCTGCTCCGACCCGCAGGCAGTGTTCTCCAGCTTCGGCGGCGCTACCTTCATGGGCGGTTCGGTTCTTACCTGGGCGCTCATCCTTATCTACACCGGCGGTATGGGCAAGTCGGCCATGATGCCTCTCCATATCTGGCTTCCCGACGCAATGGAAGGCCCCACCCCTGTATCGGCTCTCATCCACGCCGCAACTATGGTTGTGGCCGGTGTATATCTCGTTGCCCGTCTCTTCCCGCTCTACCTGCTCGAGGAGGCTTCACTGGTGTTCATCACTGTTGTGGGCGCCGTCACGGCATTCTACGCCGCCGTTGTGGCCTGCACCCAGATCGACATCAAGCGAGTGCTCGCTTTCTCGACCATTTCGCAGATAGCGTTCATGATGGTCGGCCTTGGCGTTGCCCGTCCGGAGATCCACGAAGGTCTCGGCTACATGGCCTCCATGTTCCACCTCTTCACCCACGCTATGTTCAAGGCGCTCCTCTTCCTCGGCGCCGGTGCGCTCATCCATGCCGTCCACTCCAACAACTACACCGCAATGGGCGGTCTGCGCAAATACATGCCCGTAACCCATATCACCTTCCTCATCGGCTGTCTCGCGATCTCGGGTATTCCTCCTTTCTCGGGATTCTTCTCGAAAGACGAAATCCTGAGCGCCTGCTACGAGAACAACATCTTCTGGGGTGTCTGGATGACAATGGTTGCCGGCATGACCGCATTCTATATGTTCCGTCTCTACTATCTCATCTTCTGGTGGGATGATCCCGACTACGAGGCCCGCGCCAAGGAAAACGAAGCTCACGGCCACGGCCATTGCGCGCTTCCGCACGACGCTCCCTGGACCATGACTGTGCCCCTGATTTTCCTTGCAGCAGTTTCGGTTGTCGACGGTTTCATTCCATTCGGCAAATTCGTGACCTGGGGCGGAGAGGAATACACCATCCACATCAACTGGCTCTACGCCGGCATCAGCATCGCAGTGGCATTAGTGGCAATCCTTTTTGCCCGTCACCTCTATATCCGAAAGAACGACAATCCCCGCGCCATGGCCGATTCCTGCCGCTGGCTCTGGGAAGCTGCCCATCACCGTTTCTACTGGGACGAACTCTATCTCTTTATTACCCGCAAGATTATTTTCAACATAATCTGTAAGTCCATAGCATGGTTCGACCGCCACATCATCGACGGCACCATGAACGGCTTCGCCTACATAACCAATCAGGCGTCAGTCGCTATCAAGGGACTTCAGAGCGGAAAAGTCCAGATGTATATCTGGTGGTATCTTATCGGTGCCGTTCTTCTCGGAACAATAACCGCAGTTTGTGTCCTCTGATGTCAGTGCAAATAAAGTAAATATAGTAATTATATGTTTTCCAATATATTAATCTACTTTGTGGTGATTCCCCTGCTGATGCTCGGCGGACTCGCCCTCTGCCGGAATATCAAGCAGATACGCGCTGTGGCCGTTACGGGTTCGGCGGCGCTTATCGCGCTCTCCGTCTGGCTGCTGGTTGACTATCTCGCCCAGCGCGCGGCAGGTGCCGACGCTCCGATGCTCTACACGGGCTCCTGGGAGTGGTTCACCCCGCTAAATATCCATCTCGCGGTTGGTGTCGACGGTATCTCGATCGCAATGCTCATCCTCTCTTCGATAATTCTATTTACCGGCAGCTTCGCGTCGTGGGAAATACCTCAGCCCAAGGAGTTTTTCCTTTGGCTTATCCTTCTCTCGACAGGTGTTTACGGCTTCTTTATCTCGATTGACCTCTTCACGATGTTCATGTTCTACGAGGTCGCCCTGATCCCGATGTATCTTCTCATCGGCGTGTGGGGATCGGGCAACAAGAACTACTCGGCAATGAAGCTTACCCTCATGCTTATGGGCGGTTCGGCATTCCTGATGCTCGGTCTGATCGGTATCTACTACCACTCGGCTCCCGAAGGCGGAATCCTTACCTGGAACATACTTGAAATCGTTGAAAACGACGCTATCTCTCACGGATGGCAGACATTCCTCTTCCCGATGACTTTCGTAGGCTTCGGCGTTCTCGGCGCAATGTTCCCGTTCCACACCTGGAGCCCCGACGGCCATGCCTCGGCGCCTACTGCTGTGTCTATGCTCCACGCCGGCGTGCTCATGAAGCTCGGAGGCTACGGCTGCTTCCGTGTGGCTATCTACCTGATGCCTCAGGCCGCCAACGAACTTGCCTGGATATTCCTTATCCTTACCGGCATATCGGTGGTTTATGGCGCATTCAGTGCCTGCGTGCAGAACGACCTCAAGTACATCAACGCTTACTCCTCGGTTTCGCACTGCGGTCTCGTGCTCTTCGCTATCCTCATGCTCAACACTACCGCAATGACCGGCGCAATCATGCAGATGCTCTCCCACGGTCTTATGACGGCTCTTTTCTTCGCTCTCATAGGTATGATCTACGGACGCACCCACACCCGCGATATCCGCGAGATGGGCGGCATGATGCGTATCATGCCTTACCTGTCCGTATGCTACGTAATTGCCGGTATGGCGTCGCTCGGTCTCCCCGGTCTCAGTGGATTTGTGGCTGAAATGACCATTTTCGTAGGATCCTTCCAGCACGCCGACATGTTCCACCGTTGCTTCACAATCGCGGCGTGCAGCTCGATCGTCATCACCGCCGTCTACATTCTGCGCGTGGTGGGCAAGCTCCTCTACGGACCCGTTCAGAACGAACACCACCGCGAACTCACCGACGCGACCTGGTGGGAGCGCCTCTCCACGGCCACTCTCATTGTCTGCGTGGCCGCCATCGGTTGCTTCCCCAACTTCTTTGCCGATCTCATCAAGTTCACTTTCAGTCCTCAGATTTTCTCTGTTTTAGGAATGAACTAATCTCATACTACAGCAATGGATTATTCACAGTTTTTAGCAATGAAGCAGGAAATCGGGCTCCTTATAGTGTTCCTGATAGTCTTCATTTACGATACATTCTTCACTCGGACTTCGAGCGAGGTTGTAGGGCAGAACGGCGAGGGTGCGCTCACAAAGCCCACGCTCGGCGCGCTCCCCGTAGTCTCCACAATTCTGTTTGCTATTTTTACGGTCTACGGTTTCTGCCCTTCGCTTCAGGAGGCTTCGGTGGCATTCGCCGGAATGTATGTCACAAGCCCCACAATCGTGGCGATCAAAAACATCCTCAACATAGGTGTCCTCATCGTCATGATTCAGTCCATAACCTGGTCGGGCACTGAGTTCACCTCCATCCGCCGCGGCGAATTCTACGAGCTGATTCTCCTGACCCTCTTCGGAATGTACTTCATGATTTCGAGCAGCAACTTCCTGATGTTCGTAATTGGTCTCGAAACCGCTTCGCTTCCCCTCTGCGCTCTTGTAGCCTTCGACAAGCACCGCTACGAAAGCCATGAGGCCGCCATCAAATACGTGCTCACCGCCATCTTCTCGTCGGCAATCCTTCTTATGGGTCTGTCGCTGCTCTACGGTCTTACAGGCACCCTCTATTACGAGGGAATCGCAATGGCACTCTTTGGCGGCGAAATCAGCGTTATGCTCATAATGGCGCTCGCGTTCGTTATCGCCGGATTCGGATTCAAGCTCTCACTCGTGCCGTTCCACCTTTGGACCGCCGACGTTTATCAGGGCGCGCCTACTTCCGTCACCTCTTATCTTTCGGTTATCTCGAAAGGTTCGGCTGCGTTTGCGTTCCTCACGGTTCTCTTCCAGGTGTTCGGAGCGTTCTACACGGATGTCTGGGAATGGATGCTCTACGCAATCATCATCCTCACCATCACCGTCGGTAACCTCTTCGCAATCCGCCAGCGCAACATGAAGCGCTTCCTCGCATTCTCCTCCATATCGCAGGCCGGCTATATCATGCTCGGCGTGATTTCGATGAGCCTTATGGGCGTGTCGGCACTGATGTTCTACGTGCTCGTCTACATCTTCTCCAACCTCGCCGCTTTCGGTGTCATAGGCGCCATCGAAAACAACTGCGGCAAGGTCGATATGGACGACTACAACGGCCTCTACAAGACCAATCCGCGCCTGGCGTTCACCATGATGCTCGCCATGTTCTCGCTTGCAGGCATCCCGCCGTTCGCCGGATTCTTCAGCAAATTCTTCATCTTCACCTCTGCACTCCAGACCGGCTCGCCGGCCATCTACGTGCTCGTGCTGATAGCGTTGATCAACACCATCATCTCGCTCTACTACTATCTGCTCGTGGTGAAGGCAATGTTCATAAACGATTCCGAGACCCCCGTCGCTACATTCAAGTCAACTTGCAGCGAGCGCCTCGGAATGTGGATATGTGTTGCCGGAATCATATTCCTCGGCATCGTCAGCCCCGTTTACGATTATCTTCTCACTGTAGTCCTCCCCTGACGTTTTAACAACATAAGGTCTCAATTCTATCAAAGCCGGTTCCGGACAGCCCAGTGCAACCGGAACCGGCTTTAAAAATTTAACCCCATACATATTCTCCATAAATATGACTTTACCTCAGAATCCCGGCCCCATAGGAGTGTTCGACTCCGGATACGGCGGTCTTACCATACTGCGCGAAATCAGAAAAGCGATGCCTCAGTACGATTATCTCTACCTCGGCGACAATGCCCGCGCCCCCTACGGCACACGCTCGTTCGACGTGGTCTACCGCTTCACGCTCGAAGCGGTTAAAACGCTCTTTGAGCGCGGTTGCCATCTGGTGATACTCGCCTGCAACACTGCCTCGGCAAAGGCTCTGAGGTCAATACAGATGAATGACCTGCCGAAAATCGACCCCGCTCGCCGTGTGCTCGGTGTAATCCGCCCTACGGTGGAGGCAGTCGGAAAATCGGCATCGGCCGGAACAATCGGCATCCTCGGCACGCCGGGCACTGTTTCAAGCGGCAGCTACGACATTGAGATAGCCAAATTCTACCCCTCATTCCGCACCGTTTCGCAGGCTTGTCCCATGTGGGTTCCTCTGGTGGAAAACAATGAATTTGCCGATGTCGGCGCCGACTATTTCGTAAAGGAATATGTGGATGCTCTCTTCAACCAGGCGTCGGATGTCGACACAATTGTTCTCGCCTGCACTCATTATCCGCTTCTTCTTCCCAAAATAGAAAAAGAGGTGGCCGGCAGGGCTCAGATCATCACCCAGGGCGAAATTGTGGCGGAAAGTCTTCGCGATTACCTCGCCCGCCATCCTGAAATGGCCGAGAAATGCACCACAGGAGGAACCGCCACCTATCTTACCACAGAGAATCCCGACAAATTCAACGACCTTGCCGCCATCTTCCTCAACGAACCCGTAAAGGTAAAGCATATAAACCTTTAGAGGTTGTTTAGAGTTTTATACTATATAATTTTACTGAATATGAGACTCGACGGAAGGCGCGAAAGCTCCAATTTCGACGATCGCCGCGGACGCCGCGGTGGCAGAAAACTTGCTGCAGGCAGCATAGGTACTGTAATCATTGCCGCTATTCTCACGTGGATAATGGGCGGCGACCCGCTTGCCGTTATCAGCGGTCAGGGCGGCTCTCTCTTAGGCGGCTCCAGGGAGCAGACAGGCTCCTATACGCCTACTGCCGAGGAAGAGGAACTCGCCCGGTTCTCGCGTCAGATTCTTGCCGGAACGGAGGACGTATGGACTGATATTTTCCGCCAGATGGGACGCGAGTACGAGCCTCCTACGCTCGTGCTCTTCAGCGGTTCGGTGCAGAGCGGCTGCGGAGGCGCCACCTCGGCTACCGGCCCGTTCTACTGTTCTGCAGACCAGAGTCTGTATATCGACCTTTCGTTTTTCAGCGACATGCGCCGCAATCTCGGTGCTGACGGTGATTTCGCCTATGCTTACGTGATAGGTCATGAAGTGGGACACCACGTGCAATACCTGCTCGGCATCCTCGACGAAGCTCACGCGGCAGAGGCGAAAGTGTCGGAAACCGAAGCCAACCGCATAAGTGTCCGCACTGAGCTGCAGGCTGATTTTCTGGCCGGAGTATGGGCTCACCACGACAATGCGCGCTTCGGCTCGCTCGAGGAGGGCGACATTGAAGAAGCCCTCGACGCCGCACAGAAAATCGGCGACGATTATCTGCAGAAGAAAGCGCAGGGATATGCCGTGCCTGAATCGTTCAACCACGGCACCTCCGCCCAGCGCACCCGCTGGCTCAAAAAAGGCCTCCGCACCGGCAATCTCTCCGACGGCGACACCTTCTCGATTCCTTTCAGCCAGCTCTGAGGTCTGTAATAATCGTCAGAAAGCCGACGATTTCATGGTAAGGCCGGTGAGCTCCTGGAGACCGAAGAGGAGGTTCATGTTGTGTACGGCTGTACCGGCTCCTCCTTTGAGGAGATTGTCTATCACCCCGGTAATGAGAAGCTTGTTCTCGATACGGTCGAGGTGTATCAGGCATTTGTTGGTGTTGACCACATCCTTCAGGTCGGGAACCTTCGTAGTGATGAAGGTGAAATTGTGGTCAGAGTAGTATTCCTCGTAAATACGGATTATTTCCGGGAGCGAGACGGTGCAGTCGAGATATGCCGTGGCTATGATGCCGCGTGAGAACGGCCCGCGCATCGGCACGAGGTTTATCTCACTGCTGAAACTGGGCTGCACTTCGGCGATTGTGCGTCTGATTTCGGGTAGCTGATGGTGGGAGAACGGGCGGTAAACAATCATGTTGTCGTTGCGCCATGCGTAGTGCGATGTCGGACGGCGTTCGGCTCCGGAGCAGGTGGCGCCCGTCACGGCGGTAATATGTATGTCGCTGTTCAGGAGCATATTCCGGGCGAGCGGAAGCAGCATAAGTTCTATGGCTACGGCTATGCATCCGGGGTTGGCCACATGGCGCGCTCCGCGCACCATCGCCTTGCGGTTGAGTTCAGGCAGACCGTAGATGAAATCATGGTCGGGGGAGGGGAGACGGTAATCGCGGGCAAGGTCGATGATTTTCAGGTCGTCGGGGATCTCAACTCCCTGCAGAAACTCGCGCGAACGGCCGTAAGGGGTGCAGCAGAAGAGTACGTCGATTTTGTCCAGCGGAGTCGAGCTGCTGAAAACCATGTCGGTTTCGCCGAGCAGCCCCTGATGTACGTCGGTAATTTTCTGCGAGGCACAGGCGTGGCTGTTGACCCATTCAATAACCACGTCGGGGTGGTTGATGAGAATTCGCAGCAGCTCGCCGGCGGCGTAGCCTGAGCCTCCAATTATGCCTGCTTTTATCATTTTTCGGTATTGGATTGGGTTGTGAATATGCTGTTGAAAATGCGGTCAGTGGCTCCGAGGTTGTCGCGGATATACTGCCCGGCGGCTTTGCCGGCGGCCGTGAGTGCCGCAGGGTCTGACGTGAGGCTGTCGGCTACTCGGTTGAAAGCGTCGGCCGAGTCTATCGAGAATCCGCCCCCGCAGTCAATCAGACCTGATGCTTCCTTAAACTTTTGATGCCGCGGCCCGAAAACTACGGGCATGCCGTAGACGGCAGCCTCGTTGAGGTTATGTATGCCGTGGCCGAAACCGCCGCCTATGTATGCTATGTCGCCGTAGCGGTAGAGGCTCGACAGCTTGCCGAAACAGTCAACGATCACCACACGCACGTTTCCGGCGGCCGAGGGGTCGCCGCCCGGGGCGAAAAGACGTTCGTAGTCCGAGAGCATCATCGTGTCGCCTTCGCGGAGCGAAACTTCGCGGCGAAGCGCCTCGAGTCTCTGCGGGTTGAACTCGTGGGGCGCGATTACCGCCGAAATTTCCGGATGGCGGCGAAGCCACGGTATGTAGATTTCCTCATCCGGCTCCCAGCTGCTGCCGAATATCATGGTCAGGCACCCGTCGCGGCGCAGACGCTCCATACCCGGAATGTCGAAAGTGGAGCGCATGATGTCGGTGACGCGGTCAAAACGGGTATCGCCTGCCACGGTGACGTTCTCCACACCGATTCCGGCGAGGAGGCGGCGCGAGTTCTCGTCCTGAACGTAGATTTGCCTGAAACATCCGAGCAATTTGCGGAACATACCGCCCCACGGACGGAAGAAAATCTGTTTCGGCCGGAAAATAGCCGATATAATATATGTGGGGATGCCGCGGCGGTGAAGTTCGGTGAGATAGTTGCCCCAAAATTCGTATTTTACGAAAATCGCCACTTCGGGATGCGCAGCGTCGAGAAACTCCCGTACTTTCGCCGGAGAGTCAAGCGGCAGATACACCACGCAGTCGGCTCCATCGTAATTATGGCGCACCTCATATCCGGAGGGGGAGAAAAACGACAGCAGAATCTTCAGATCGGGGCGTTCGCGACGTATGCGTTCTATCAGCGGCCGCCCCTGCTCGAATTCGCCGAGCGATGCGGCATGGATCCAGACGTATCTGTCGCCGGGCCTGATGTCGCGGCGCAGCCGGGAGAGCGTCTGCTCCCGGCCCGCAAGCATTTTCCTGACTTTCTGATTGCGTGTCGAGGCTATTTTCAGCCCGAGTCCGAAAACCGATATGCCGAAGTTGTAGAGCGGGTTCATTCTCCGGTTTTTCCGATTCTTTCAATACCTCGCTCAATGCGGGCAATTGTCTCGTCGCGGCCGATGAGTTCGGTTATGTCGAAAATATGGGGCCCTTTGCACTCGCCTACAAGGCAGAGGCGGAAAGCGTTCATCACGTTGCCGAGATGGTAGCCGTTGTCGCTTACCCACTGTAGCACCACCGGTTCGGCTGCGGCTGCCGAGAAATCGGGGAGATCCCTGAGCAGGGCTATAAGGGCGGTGAGGATTTCGGGAGTGTCTTCCTTCCAGCGCTTGCGGATATCTTTTTCGGCATATTCTTCGGGAGCTTTGAAGAAGAAGCGGGCCTGCTCCCAGAGGTCGGCCACAAAGTTGATGCGGCTTTTTACGAGACCTACAGCGCGGGCAATGTAATTGTCGGTGAAGTCGTCGGGATTCACGCCGTTGGCCTTGAGCACCGGCTTGAACAGCGAGGCGAGTTCCTCGTCGGAAATTTTCTGGAGATACTCGTGGTTAAACCAGCGGCCCTTGTCGAAGGCAAATTTGGCACCGGAACGCGAGCAATGGTCGAACGAGAATTTTTCGATGAGTTCGTCCATCGACATTATTTCCGTGTCGTCGCCCGGATTCCAGCCGAGCAGGGCAAGGAAGTTTATCACGGCTTCCGGCAGGTAGCCGCTCTCGCGGTAGCCGGCTGAAACAGCACCCGATGCGGGGTCGTGCCATTCGAGAGGGAACACGGGGAAGCCGAGGCGGTCGCCGTCGCGCTTCGAGAGCTTGCCTTTGCCGTCGGGTTTCAGCAGCAGCGGCAGGTGGATGAAGTCGGGGCGGCTGTCAGCCCACCCGAATGCCTCATAGAGCAGTACGTGCAGGGGTGCCGACGGGAGCCATTCCTCGCCGCGTATAACATGCGACACCTCCATGAGATGATCGTCGACTATATTGGCGAGGTGATATGTGGGAAGATCGTCGGCACTCTTGTAAAGCACTTTGTCGTCGAGAATCGAACTGTTGATGGTCACTTTGCCGCGTAGCAGGTCGTTGACCTCGATGTCGCGTCCCGGTTCGATGAGAAAGCGCACCACGTAAGGCGTTCCCCCGTCGATGAGCCGCTTCACCTCGTCGGCCGGCATGGAGAGCGAGTTGCGCATCTGCATGCGGGTCGAAGCGTCGTACTGGAAATTGGGATGCGCGGCGCGGGCAGCCTCGAGTTCCTCGGGGGTGTCGAATGCGATGTATGCCTTGCCGGCATCGAGAAGCATCTTCACGTGTTCGCGGTAGATGTCGCGCCGTTCGCTTTGCTTATAAGGCCCGTAGGCGCCTCCTTCGCGCACACCTTCGTCGATTTTGATGCCGAGCCATGCGAGAGCCTCGTTGATATAGTCTTCGGCTCCCGGCACGAAGCGGTGTGAGTCGGTGTCTTCAATTCGGAGAATCATGTCGCCGCCGTGGCGGCGGGCGAAAAGATAGTTGTATAAAGCTGTGCGCACGCCGCCTATATGGAGCGGGCCGGTGGGCGACGGTGCGAATCTAACACGTACTTTGCGGTTCATTGCTGAATATTGTTGAATGATGATGCTTATTGTCGTTCAGTCGTATTTTCGGGGAGATATACGAGTGTACAGGCCCGTTCTGGGCGTATGACCTCACCGGCCGCAGCACGCAGGTCGGCTATCGATATGGCGCGCCGGCGGGAGTCGAGAGAGTTTACGTCCTCGCCGTGCATTTCAGCCATGGCGAGTGCCTGCGCCTTTTCGAGGTAGCTCATTGAGGCGAAAGTAGTATCGCTCTGCGAGCGGTTGTTGGCACGCTCCACCTCTTCGGGAGTGATGTCGCCTTCGCGGGCAAGGGCAGCGGCTTGCTCGAAGAGCATGCCGGTGGCTTTTTCGACCGTTGCGGGGGAGGGGGCGGCGAGGCGCCCTGTGAGCATCAGGAATCCTTCCTCGTCGTAGCCCGAAATAGAGGCGTCGGCATCGGTGAAGATATCGGTGCCCATCACCAGCCGCCGGAAAAAACGCGATGCGCGGCCGGCCGAGAGAATGTCAGTGAGAATGTCGCACTCCAGATAACCTTTTTTGCCGTAGGCGGCCATCGGGAAGGCCATTACCACGAGCGCCTGAGGCACGTCGGGAGAGGTTACGGTCTGATGGCGCGGTTCTGTTACCGTGGCTTCGGGGAGCCACGTCCTGGGAGCTGTTTCGCGGCGCGGCAACGGGCCGAACCATTTTTCAGCGAGGCGCAGGGTCTCGTCGAATGTTATGTTTCCGCTCACGGCCAGCACGGCATTGTTTGGCGCGTAGTGGCTGTAGAAAAACCGGCGCACGTCGGGCAGCGTGACCTTTTCGATATGCGATATTTCGAGGCCTATGGTGGGCCAGCGGTAAGGGTGCGTCTTATAGATGAGAGCGTGGAGCTTGTGGGAGAGGTCGCCGTATGGGCGGTTGAGGTGCGTTTGCTTGAACTCTTCGATTACCACGTCTTTCTGAATCCGGAGCGACTTTTCGGAGAATGCGAGTCCGAGCATGCGGTCGCTTTCAAGCCAGAATAGCGTCTCGGCGTTCGAAGCCGGTGCTATGTCGTAGAAATTGGTGAAGTCGGCGCTTGTCCAGGCGTTGTTTGTTCCGCCCGCCATTTCGATGGCTGCGTCGAAATCCGGAATGTTCTCCGAGCCGCCGAACATCAGATGCTCGAAAAGATGGGCGAGTCCCGTCATCTCCTCCGACTCGTCGCGAGAGCCTACGTTGTAGAGCACGTTGAGCGCTACCATGGCCGTAGAGGGGTCGTAGTTGTGGATTATCCGCAGACCGTTTCCGAGAGTATGGCGGGAGAAGTCGATCATTTCAGAGAATTTCCATTGATATGATTCTGACGTCGCGGGTAGGGCGGTCGGCGGCGTCGGTAGCGGCTTTCTCAATGCGCTCAACGGCGTCCATGCCGTCTGTGACCTCGCCGAAAACGGTGTAAGTACCGTCGAGATGGGGAGTTCCGCCCACGGTTGTATAGGCGGCGCGCTGCTCGGGTGTAAGTGACACGGAGTCGGCGGCGGCAATTTTTTCGGTCTGCGCTATCAGTGAGTCCTGAAGCACCTGCAGTCCGTCGCGGTCGCGGTTGCGGCGCAGGTTCATTATCTCATCGCGGTGCTTCGACGCCAGTGAGTTGAATATTTCTTTCTTGTGAGCCATCTCCATCTGCTTCTCAAGCTGGCCGAGCTGACCTTCGCTTACCTTGCGGCCCGTCACAATGTAGAACTGCGAGCCGCTGGAGCGGCGCTCTGGGTTAACCTCGTCGCCGGAACGGGCGGCAGCGAGAGCGCCGCGCTTGTGGAAATGTTTGGGATAAACGATTTCGGCGTCGATTTCATAGCCGGGGCCCCCCATTCCGAGACGCTTGCCTGCGGGTGCGTTTTTCGAATCGGGGTCGCCGGTCTGAATCATGAAGTCGCTGATTACGCGGTGGAAAAGAACGCCGTTGTAAAAGCCCTCTTTTACGAGTTTCAGAAAGTTGTCGCGGTGTTTGGGTGTGTCGCCGTAAAGGAGAATGGTGATGTCGCCCTCGGTCGTCTTTATGAGAACCTTGGCATCGCCGTTTTCAGAATTGTTCATTTTGTCGGGTTTTCCGGAATTGTCGGTTTTTGCGAAAATCAATGCCGATGCTGCGAGCAGCAGGGCGAGCAACGAGGTGAGAATCCTTTTCATTTCTGAGAGGGTGTTTTCTCAGATGCCTGTGGAATAAAGGCGCTTGTAGATGCGGCGGAAATTATCGTCGGCAGCGCTGAGTTCTTCGGCGTGTTCCATGAAGTCGGCTCCCCAGATGGCCTGCAGGAGGTCTCCTATATAGCGGCGCTCGCGATCCTTCTCAATAGCGTTGGCTATGAGCTTGGAAATGGGGGCGGAGTATTTTTCGGGGTCGATGGCATAGAGGTAGCGGGCGGCGCTCACGAGAAACTGGCCGGTGGAGTCAACGAGCACCATATTGTCGGCGAGGTCGTCCATGATGTTGTCGCATTCTCCTATATGATTTGCTATATACTCGTAGGTAAGCAATCCGTCGGGGTCGTTGGAAAGTTCTCTCTTTAAATCCTGATCCATATTAATTAGATAGAAATTTTCTGCAAAGATAACGATTATTTGCAGAATGGCAAAAACATAACCGCTCAGGAGATATTGTACAGTACGGCACAACCGAAATATTTTCGAATGAAATAGCCGTGATATTGCAATAATTAATTTTCATGACCTGCTTATACCCTACAGTTTATATTTATGCTCCATTTCTACAAGTTGATTGAATATAGTCTGTGCTCTTTAAGCCAATGGCCGTCGGGTAACGCCGGATGCATGAATATCCCCTCATACATCATGCCGATACGTTTCATCACATTCTCCGAGGGAATATTTGCAATGGCAGTAAAAGAGTAAAGTTTATCACAAAAATGTCTCTCGCGGGCATACTCTAAACAGGCCTTCGCAGCTTCAGTAGCATATCCTTTATGCCAGAATATATCCGATATACGCCATCCGATCTCCCAGCCCGGTGAGAATGGGGTATCGAATGTAAAGCGATGGAATCCTACATAGCCAATAAAGTCTCCGGATTGCTTAATTTCAACGGCATATAACCCGAAGCCAGTTTCTTTAAATTCAGCATCGATGCGATCCGCGAAAGCATCTGATTCATCTGCCGACAGGGTTGCAGGAAAATACCTCATGACGTTTCCATTACCGTTCATTTCCGCAAAAGGTTTCCTGTCCTCGTATTTCCATGAACGCAATATCAGCCGTTCTGTCTCCATGTAGATTTTCATATCACAAAATTACTGATTTTTCACGGGATTTTTACCTCCGCAAGCGGCCCTGTCAGCGGGCAGGCGAAACTTCGATATAACTTCGATTACATTGCGGGCAATTAACTGGCGGTTTTTCCGTTTATAATACAGCAATGGAATTAAGAAAATACATACTCTTCATATCTGTCCTCCTTTTACTGCTCCTGCCGGTAGTGGCGCAGCCGGCGTCCGTGAAAATCCACGGCAAGATCACCGATGCCAACAATGAGCCGGTTGAATTCGTGACCGTGCGCATAGGAGGAACCGCCATCGGCACTAATTCCGGTCTCGAGGGCGAGTACTCGCTGTCGTGTCCGGCGGCCGACACCATCACCGTGTTCTTTTCCTGCATTGGCTACCGCGAGGAAAAGCGGCGCCTTATCGACGCCGAGGGCGACGTGACACTCAATATGCGCCTGCAGATGGACACCGAACTGCTTCAGCAGGTGGAGATTACCGAGTTGAAAAAGCAGACCGGCTCGCTTGCCGACATCGACACCGGTTCGCTCCGGCGCAGTCCCGACGTGTCGGGCGGAAGCGTCGAGTCTGTAATCCAGCTTCAGGCCGGTGTGACGTCGTCAAACGAAATGTCGTCGCAGTACTCCGTACGTGGCGGTTCATACGACGAAAACAGCGTATATATCAACGGAATTGAAGTCTACCGTCCGCAGTTGGTATCGTCGGGTCAGCAGGAGGGTCTCAGCATTATAAACCCCGACATGGTGGGGGCAATCGGTTTCTCTACCGGCGGTTTCACCGCTGAATACGGCGATCGAATGTCGAGTGTGCTCGACATCACCTACCGCCAGCCGGAATCGTTCGAAGGATCCCTCGGAGTCAGTCTTATGGGCGGCTCGCTCTCCATCGGTCAGAGTTCGCGGCGATTCTCGCAGCTTCACGGTATCCGCTATAAACGGAATGCCTCGCTGCTGAGCTCGATGGAAACCAAAGGTGAGTATGACCCCGAGTTTTTCGACTACCAGACGAGCATGTCGTATCAGCTTTCCAAAAAGCTGAAGGTGTCGTTCCTCGGCAACATAGCCATAAACAATTACAAGTTCACTCCTAAAAACCGCAAGACGAACTTCGGAACGTCGGCCGACGCCAAGCAGTTCGTGGTCTACTTCGACGGCCACGAAAAAGACCGCTTCGAGACGTGGTTCGGAGCCCTCTCGCTCGAATACCGCCCCTCGCGCGCTACATCACTGCAGCTGATAGGCTCCGGTTATCTCACAAACGAACTTGTAACCTACGACATTTCAGGTGAATACTGGCTCGACCAGGCTGGCGCCGGCGACGTGGGTGGCGAACTCGGCGTGGGCCGCTATCAGGAGCATGCACGCAACCGCTTGAAAGCGAGCGTTATCGCCGCGGCGCTGAAGGGGCAGACCGCTCTCAATAAAAACCATACACTGTCGTACGGCCTCTCCATGCATGCCGAAAAGATAATGGATCGCACACGCGAGTGGGAGTTGCGCGACTCGGCCGGTTTCTCCCTTCCCTCAACCGGCGAGGCTGTGAAACTTATCTACAACCTGTCGTCGTACCACGATCTTTCCTCCACCCGCATGTCGGCCTTCGTGCAGGATGCCTGGAAAATCAATACCGCCGCCGGATTCTGGACCATAAACGGCGGCGTAAGGGCAAGCTACTGGTCGTTTAACAAAGAATTCCTCCTCAGTCCGCGCCTCAATATCGGTTTCGTACCGGAGCAGTCGCGCAACTGGGCATTCCGTTTCGCCACCGGTCTCTATTATCAGTCGCCTTTCTATAAAGAATACCGTATGCCGGTTTCCGATGCCGAAGGCAACACGGTAATCGTGCTCAACGACGGCATAAAGTCGCAGCGCAGCATCCACTTCATCGGCGGCGCCGACTACACCTTCCGTGCCATGAACCGGCCGTTCAAACTGTCGGGTGAACTCTACTATAAGTCGCTGGGCAACCTGATTCCCTACGAAATCGACAACCTCAAGCTCGTATACACCGGACAAAACCAGTCGAGCGGCTATGCCATGGGACTCGACATGAAGCTGTTCGGGCAGTTTGTGCCCGGTTCCGATTCCTGGATAAGTTTCTCGCTCATGAAGACTAATGAGAAGCTCAACGGCGTCAATGTACCCCGGCCCACCGACCGCCGCTACAGTTTCGGACTTTTCTTCACCGATTATTTCCCAAAGTTTCCGAAACTGAAATTCTCGCTCCGCGGGGTATTTTCCGACGGTCTCCCCATGACGGCGCCCCGCAGTTCGCGCGACAAGATGTATTTCCGCACTCCGGCCTACAAGCGTGTCGACGTCGGACTGTCCTATGCTCTTCTTTCCCCGCTCAAGGAAGGGGAGAGCCGCAGCGGAATGATGCGTCATTTCAAGAGCATCTGGCTGGGAGTCGACGTGTTCAATCTCCTCGACATCTCCAACGTAAGCAGCTACTACTGGGTTACAGACGTGAACGACATCCAGTATGCCGTGCCCAATTATCTTACCCGCCGGCAGCTCAACGTAAGGCTGACGGTAGATTTCTGAAAAAATTTCATTTCTGTTGTAACTTTTTGCAATTTGTTGCGTCTAATAAGTCGGAAACAGTCCTCAAGAGGGCTTTTTCGGCAGCCGTCTGATTGGCTTATAAGCGAAAAATCAGTATATTTGCACAATTTTTCACGAACAGTCGTCACGTTTCAGAAACTAATCATATTTATTAATATAAATTCATCGAAATGAAAAAAACTTCCAGGTTCTCAGTGCTTATGCTTATGCTTGCGCTGATGCTTATCCCCTCGCTGGCCATGGCGCAGATGCCCGAGCAGCTGCCCGCCGACCCCGCAGTGAGAATAGGCAAACTCGAGAACGGTCTTACCTATTACATCCGCCACAACGAGCTCCCCAAGGGTCAGGCGGACTTCTACATCGCCCAGAAAGTCGGCTCCGCTCTTGAGGAGGACAACCAGCGCGGCCTCGCCCACTTCCTCGAGCACATGTGTTTCAACGGCACCACTCACTTCCCCGGCAACCGGCTCCGCGAATGGCTTGAGACCGTCGGCGTGAAATTCGGCGCCAACCTCAACGCCTATACGAGCGTTGACGAAACCGTCTACAACATCTCCAACGTGCCCATCGCCCGCACCGGCGTGCAGGACTCCTGTCTGCTCATTCTCCACGACTGGGCCAACGATCTCACCCTCGACCCCGCCGAAATCGACAAGGAGCGCGGTGTGATCCACGAGGAATGGCGTTCGCGCAACGTCGGCCAGCAGCGCATCCTTGAGCGCGTGCTCCCCAACATGTATCCCACCACCAAGTACGGTCACCGTCTGCCTATCGGAACCATGGAGGTTGTCGACAACTTCCCCCCGCAGGCTCTCCGCGACTACTATGAGACATGGTACCGTCCCGACCAGCAGGGTATCATCGTTGTGGGCGACATCGATGTTGACCGTATCGAGAAGAAAATCAAGGAAATTTTCTCCGACATCGAGATGCCTAAGAAAGCTCCCGAGCGCAAGTACGAACCCGTGCCCGACCACAAGGGAACCCTCTGGGCTCTCGGTCAGGATCCTGAGATGCAGTATCTCATGGCAGAGATCATGTTCCTCTCCGACCCACTGCCCCGCGAACTCCGCAACACTCAGGTATATTACGCCCAGAAGTATGTTGAGAACATGATTGCCACAATGCTCAACACCCGTCTCGACGACATCACCAAGAAGCCCGATGCTCCCTTTGCAAGCGCAAGCGTTTCGTTCGGCGAATATTTCGTTGCGAAGACAAAAGATGCGTTCACCGTGTTCGCCATGGCAAAGGACAACAAGATTGAAGGTGCTCTCGCAGCAGCCTACCGCGAAGTGCTCCGCGCTCAGCGCGGCGGCTTCACCGCCAGCGAGTATGACCGCGCCAAATCGGAATACCTCTCGCGCATGGAGAATCTCTTCAACAACCGCCAGACCGTGCAGACCGAAAACTACGTGAATGAATACGTGCGCTCGTTCATCGACGGCGACCCCATCCCCGGAATCGAGACTGAATACGTGATTGCACAGCAGCTCACCGCAATGATTCCCGTAGAGATGATCAACGAGGCAGCCAAGCAGCTCGTAAGCCCCGACAACCGCGTGGTTCTCGCCATGGGCCCCGAGAAAGAAGGCTACGAGAAACTTACCGAGGATGCCATCTCGTCGGCAATCAATGCCGTTGAGGCAGAGGATATCGTTGCTTTCGTCGACGAAGTCAAGTCCGAACCTCTCATTCCGGCTCTTCCTGCCAAAGGCTCCGTCACGGCAACCAAAGAACTCAAACAGTTCGGCGCTCAGGAATGGACTCTTTCAAACGGAGCCCGCGTAATCGTGAAGCCCACCAAGTTCAAGGAAGATGAAATCCTCTTCGGTGCATACGCTCCCGGCGGCCTCAGCACCTATCCCGCTGACTTCAACAACTCTATCATTTTCCTCGGTGAAATATCCGGTGAAAACGGTCTTGGCACCTATACCCACTCCGACCTGCAGAAATATCTCTCCGGCAAGCAGTGCGGCGTCAGCGCCGACTTCGGCACCTATCAGCGTGAATTCTCCGGCTTCTCAACTCCCAAGGATCTCCCCACCTTCATGGAACTCCTCTATATGTCGTATGTCGACATGAACTACGATGCAACCGAGTTCGCCGCTCTCCAGAAGCAGTACTCCGCTATCCTTAAGAATCAGGAGTCGAATCCCCAGTACCAGTTCATGAAGGAAATCTACTCCAGCCTCTTCAAGTCGCCCCGCCGCCGTCAGGTAACTCCCGAAATCGTCGACGCCGCCCAGCTCAGCCAGATCAACCAGCTCTGCAAGGAACTCACCGGCAACGCTGCCGACTGGACCTTTGTTTTCGTCGGCAATGTCGACGAGAAGGCTCTCAAACCCCTCGTTGAGCAGTATATCGCATCTCTGCCCGGCAATCCTGCCACCGCAGCCAAGGCCGTGACCGACTACGATCCCGCCTACTACGTTACTCCCGGTTCCGAGACCGTTACCGAGACCATGGCAATGTCGACTCCCCAGTCGCTCGTGTGCATCATGGAAAGCGGCAACGTGCCCTTCTCGCTCAAGAACCGTCAGCTCGCACGCATAGCAGGCCAGATTCTCACCAAGCGTCTTCTCGAGACCGTGCGTGAGGACATGGGCGCCGTTTACTCAATCTCCGCTCAGGGCGACCTCAGCCGCGTGGCTCCCGCCAACGCCAATCTCCAGACCATCTTCCCGATGAAACCGGAAATGAAGCAGCAGGTGCTCGACTTCATCGCAAAGGAATTCAAGAACATGGAATCCGACGTGAAGGAAGAGGAGCTCGCTCCCGTGAAGGAATACATGGTTAAGAACTACACCGAAGCCAAGGAACTCAACTCGCCCTGGCAGTCGGCAATCCTCGGCTGGCTCGTTGACGGCGTGGATACCTTCAACGGCGACATCGAGTCGATCAACGCCATCACCGTAAAGGACGTACAGGACTACATGCGCAATCTCAACGCGCAGGGCAACTACCGCACCGTAATCCTCGACCCCGCACCCGCAGAAGCAGAACCCGCCAAATAAAATCCCTTAGCGGATACTCCCTCACAGCCACCTGCCGGCCATCCGGCGGGTGGCTTTTGTTTCAGGTTGCGTCCGATTTATCAGATCCTGAAAGCGCAAAAAAAGAGTGGGACTCTCACGAGTGCCACTCTCTCCATTCATCACATTATGCTTATTTAGTGCTATTTCTCTTTTCAGCAGTCTTGTTTTCAGATGTATCTTGAGCCTACTACGTCCCAGTCAACTATCTGCCACCACGCTTTTAAGGCGTCGAGGCGGCGGTTGCGGTAATCGAGATAATAGGCGTGTTCCCAGACGTCGAAAGCAAGCAGCGGAATGAGTCCGTCGGTGAGGGGATTACCCGCGTTGGAACTCTGGGTTATGAAGAGCTTGCCGTCGTTGTCTTTCGAAAGCCATACCCAGCCTGAACCGAAAATAGTGGAGCCGGCGTCCTCGAAAGCTTTCTTGAACTGGTCGAATGAGCCGAACTGCTCGTCGATAGCCTTTTTGAGATGGCCTTCAGGCTCGCGCGGGCCGTCGGGAGAGAAGGAGAAAAAGTAAAAGATGTGGTTCCACGCCTGCGAGGCATTGTTGAACAATGCGCCCGACGCAGTGCGGATGATATCCTCAAGTTCCATATCCTCATACTCGGTGTCCTTGATGAGCCGGTTGAGATTGTCGATGTAGGCTTTCTCATGCTTGCCGTAGTGATACTCTACTGTTTCCTGCGATATTGCCGGTGCGAGAGCGTCTTCGGCGTAAGGGAGTTCGGGCTGTACGTATGTCATTGTCGGTGGGTTTTATTAAGTTTGATAATCCGCACGGGCTTTTTCCCGTGCTTGTATTATCAAAACAACCCCGGCCCTTTATGGTTCAGCCTTGCAGGGACTTTAACATGTGTTATGAAGCGTTAGCGGCGGCGCGGACGGCGCAGGGTGGCGAGGATGACTATGAGCAGAGCGAGGATGGAGAGTGAAACCACCAGCCGGTAGCCCGACTGCTCGGTGCCCACCACACTGCTGTAGGGCATCACGGCATTGACCATGCATGAGAAGTCCCATACTGTGGAAAGAACCGTCACAACGGTCAGAAACGTGAGCAGCTTGTTGAGGCGCGAGGCGCTCTCGTCGGCTATCTGCTTGCTGTATTCCGATATATAGTAGCGGAGTTGCTTCTTTTCCTCGCTTATCTCGAGGGCGCGGTCAATGGCGCGGTCAATTTCTATCGGCAGGAAGTTGAAGGATATGCGGTGGAAGGTGCACTGACGGTCGAATTCCTTGTATTCCTGCTCCAGTTCCTCCCCTTCGCCGGGGTTGAGATGGAAACGCTCGTTGAGGCGGTAAAGATAGAACTTGCAGAAAAGGCTGTGGATGTAGATGAGCGAGAAATAGTCGTCCTGCCACGCCTGCAGCATCCACGGCTTCAGATTGTAGCCCCACATGGTGAAGGTGTCGAACAGCGCCAGTGCCTGCCAGTTGTTGTAGAAACTCAGGCGGTTGGTGGAGAGGATGCGCTCCACGTAGGATTCCGAGGGACTGTCGGGCGATTTTTCCGAGCAACCGCCTATTTTTCCGAGCGTACCGAGTTCGAAGAGGGTGTTGAGATCGTTGCGGCCGAACGCTATCGGTGCTTCGGAGGTTACGATCTGAAACACTTTCAGCTTGTTGCCGTTCTCAACCAGGTCGCAGCTGTCGCATCCGAGTGCCGAAGCCACGGCGCGCAACGGCTCTACGGCAGCATCCGCGAAATCTTTCATCGCCGGGTCGGCCCAATAGCGCTGCTCGCGCATCCTGAAGAGCGCCAGAGTGAAATCGTTGAGCGACTCTGATTCCATATCTGCCTGAATGGCATAGATTCTTATTCCGAACGGCATCATGAAAAGTTTCAGGCGGCGTATGCTTACATTCACACCTGCCACGTTTACCGTGCGCCCGATTTCCATGCTGTAGCGCCTCACTTTCGCGCTGCTCCCTGCCGAGAGCATGAATTCGGCGAAGCCGGGGTCGAAATACTGCTTGTAGGAGGCGAAACTCTCCTCACTGCACTCCTCGGGAATCCAGCCCGACGGCAGTTGCTTCTCTCCGCCGGCTCCGGCACTGAAATAGCCGCAAAGAAATGAATGGTTGACGCTGAGCTGCTGCATAATGGAAATTTTTACGCAAATATACTTAAATTTAAGCGAATGTTCGCTATATTTGTATAATGGAATCACAACTTTCCAAGACGCTCATCGGTAAAAGCGCGTCGCGGCTGCCGCTCACCATGTCGATGCCTTTGGCCAAGGCTCTGATGGAATATGACAACGGCAACTACCGCGACTCGCTCACCCTGCTGCTCGACTTTTTCGAAATGTCGGTGCAGTGGCTCAACTGCTATTTCCTCGGACTCGCCTGCGCTGTGCCTGCCGCAGCCGCCGACGGCGGGGCGCGCCGCGCGGTGAAGTTTATCGATGCCAAGCGCCCGCTCTCGTTCGGCGACAGCGTAAACGAACTTTTCGTTCCCCTGCTCAAGACAATGCAGGGATGCTGTCCGGAGCATCCCCTCGTGGCCGCGCTCTGCACCCATGTGGCAAAAGGGAAGACAAACATACTCTCCGGGTCGGCCACGAGGCCGGGAGTTATAAAAATCCGCAACAATTACAAAGGCCACGGCACCATGCTCGCACAGAGCAAATACCGCGAGGCTGTCGACTTGATTTCGCCCCATCTCGAGGCGATGCTGCTCGGCCTGCAGCCTCTTACGGAAGCCGACGTGCATTGCGTTACCTCCGACGGCACCGCCGTAAGCGTGCTCGGTAAATGGAATTCGATGCCGCAGACTCCTGAGGGCGACATTCCCGGCCACTACTACGTGGGGTTCGGCGGATTTCCGCGGATTGACCTTTACCCCCTTGTCATAACCAAGCTCGACCGCTACATCTGCGTGTTTCAGACGCTCAAGGACGAGAAGGTGAAATACGAGTCGTCCGACGAAAACATATACGGCTTCGAGACTGACAGCTACAACGCTGATTTCGACCGTTTCCTCAAGCGCATCTCTCCCGGATTCGACATCTCGAAGGAAGCGAACTGGGATGAGATTCTCGACTGTGCTTCGCGGCTGTCCTCTGTCTATATCCGTCAGGTGAAAGACGACAAGAAGTACAGCAGCGAACTGTTTGTGGACCGCACGGCTCTGACCCGCGTCTTTACGGATTTCATACGATCCGGCCGAACCCTCCTTCCGCTCAAGGGGGATGCCGGACAGGGTAAGACGAATCAGCTCTGCTACTGGGCGGAAAGCCTGCTTGCAAAACGCAAGGCCGTGCTGATGTTCGGAGGGTCGGGATTCGCCGAGACGTCGCTACCCGTGAGACTCCGCGAAATTTTCGGCGTGAGTCCGCGCAAAGACCTCGGGCGCCTGCTGTCCCATATCCACGCAAAGGCCGAGGAGTCGGGTGAATACGTATATTTCCTCTTCGATGCCGTAAACGAGTGTCTGAGCTACAACTCGGCGCAGCCGGCCGGAACCGGGGCGCCCGTGCTTCTGTTCACCGACATACTTTCTTCGCTCGTTTCCGGATCCTTCCCGCGGTTCAAAGTCGTGACGACCTGCCGTTCCTATACGTGGAAAAACCAGATTCTGCCTTTCCTGCCGCTGCCCGGCGAGCTGACGTATGAAAACGACGAGGCAAGCACTGTAGTCGGCTTTTCAGATTCCGAAACCGAGTCAGCCTACCGCAACTACGTGGAACTTTATCAGATGCTTACCCCGTTCGAGGAAATAGACAGGCGCATTCGTCTGCGCCTGCGCGACCCCCTGATGATGAACTTCGTGAGCAGCAACTACGTAGGCGAAAGCCTGTCGGACGAGCCTGCCGACTATTCCTCGGTGGCGCTGTTCGCGAAAATGATTTCCGACATACGCGAGAAATCTTTTGCAGGACGGAAGCAATGTGAAATTCTCGATGAGCTTTCCGACTACATTATGAGGTCTTATCTGCGCGGCGAGGCGGCCGACAGCGTGACTGACCTCATGCTCCGGCCCGCGCTTGCGGACGCCGGCCATCCCCTCCACCGTCTTTCCACTCTTATCTATGGCAAAAACGGACTTTCGGTAGCCTATACCGAACTGCTCAACCGGCGCGACCGCCCGATTCTGAGGGAGTCGGCGAAAACCGCCGGCGGAGTGGCGTTCCGTTCAGTTGAATTCATCTACGAGCGTTTCCTCGAGTATATGCTTGCCGGTGCTTTTCTGCGCATGCATCCCTGCCCCTCGGCCGCCGACTATGTAAACGCTCTCGGAAGCGGCTCGCTCAACGTGGTATTCATCGACTCGCTGCGCAACGCTGTGGTCATGGAAATAGAGCGAACCGCCGATTTCGGTGTGCTCCTTGAACTGATTTCCCGCCATCAGGACAAGCCGGGAGTGACGATGCTCGTAAACGAAGTGCTCGACGTGCTCATTGCCGAGAATTTCGAACCGAAATTAGGGCAGTTCATCCCCATGATGCTCTCGGCTGCTCCATCCGATCCGGGCATCATAGGCCGCTTCAATGAACTCCGCCACCTGATAGCCTCCAACAAGGCCACGGCTGAGACCATCGCCAGCCTCAACCATCTGGCGGGAGAACTCGCTCCCACTGTGAGTCTGCGCAACGCGGCCTGCCTGACGGTGAAAAACATGCTCCTGACCGACTATTTCAATGAAAACCTCTACGGCATCGACGCTCTCGGTTTTCTGCTGACGCTTATTACCGACGAAATCGAGGATGTCAGCAACGAGGCGTGCAAATCGGCCTACTACCTGTCGCGCCGAACCTCCACTCACAGCCACACCCCTCTCCGCGAGAATCTTACGCGCCGGATCATACGCGAGATGTATGCCGACATCCGCTCCCGCACAATCGCAGGCAACCTTATGCGCGGCAACCGGCGCCGCGCCGTCACCTTTGTCGAGGCGGCCACACGTCTCGCCACACTGCTCATAATCGACGCCACCGTGGCGCCCGTGCAGGACAAGGAAATGATTTCCGAGATGCTCGGCGAGATTAAAGGAATAGCATCGTATTTCACGTGGAAATTCCGTCTCGTGAAAATGTTCATGCCTTTCTTCCAGACCATAATGCGCCGGCAGCTGACGTTCCAGTCGGTCTACGTCAACAATATCGTGGAATATCAGGGCTTCTGGACCGACGGCGTGGTGCCCGCAAGCGCTCCCGAGGGGAGCTGGAGCCGCCCGCGGCTGAAGGAGGCGATGGAATTCGTCGGGTTCTACAACCGTCACGGCGCCGCGAGCCGTTCGGAAGAGCGCGAGCGCGAACTGCAGAAATTCCGCCGGTTCCTCCCCACGGTGAAGTCGGCTTATCTCTCCGGCTGCAGTTTCTCATATTTCATTATGGAGCGTATACTTGTGATAGTCGGAACCGCCGACTGGAGCGCCGTGAGGGAGGTTTTCACCGAGCTGCTTTCCGACGAGAACCGCGGATTCGAGTGGTTCGACTATATGCAGATGTCGCTTCTCTACTGTCTGACGCAGATTGAGGTACACTCGGCGCAGACCAACAGTGAGATAATAGAAATTTTCACCCGCGAGGCAGAGGACTGGACCGCGCGCTGCCGCGGCCTGTTCAAGGCACGCTACAGCCACAAGGCCAACCCGACCGGACTCTACAAGCGCAACGTGGCAACCTGGTACTGCGCGTCGTACTGCCACCACGGCGGCGATAACATTCCCCGTGAGGGCGACACCATTCCGGTGCCGGTGCTCTACCGGCTCATCGACACCGCAACCGCCGGCGCCGACAAGGAACTGCTGTTCCATCTGCTCGACAATATCGCGGAACTGATAAGCGATTTCGGATATGTGAAAACCGGACTCGCCGCCCTCCGCTACATAATGACGAAATACACAACCCGCGAGCAGACAGATCTGCTCGACAATGCCCCGTGCGGCAGCCGCGACTACGGCTCCGAAACGCTCCTGAGCCGCATAGGCAGTGTGCTCAGCACCGCCAAAACATATTTCCCGGAGGAAACCGACGCTTTTCTCCGTGCCGAGATAGCCGGTCTGCCGTTTCCCGGTGTGGAAAGTTTCCGCGACGAAATAATCAACTATAACTCCGGCGGCGAAAAGCTATCCGATCTGTTCACCCACAAGTTCGGCAACTTCCTTATATGGAGTCTTCTGAACGAAAAGGAGGTCGACGACTTCGCCTACGAGGCAGTCTGCGCTGCAACTGAGACCAGGGACTGTTTCGCCTGGTTCGACCGTGTAATTCATATCCTTTCCCGAAAAATGTTTAATATCGAAATATGAAAAAACGTAATATCTATCTGCTTGCCGGGCTTGGCGCAAGCGTCCTGGCGCTTGGCTATGCAGCTCTCAGCGCCATCCCCAACATATTTTATCACAAAAACTACACACCCGCCGAAATCGCCGGGCTCATAGTGGTCGCACACCGCGGAGGCGCTTCGCTCGGCCCCGAGAACTCGCTCTACACCATTGAAAAAGGAATCGAGGCGGGTGCCGACATGATTGAAATCGACATCCATCAGACTGCCGACCGCAAGCTCGTGGTCTGCCACGACCAGTCGATTGACCGTACCACCGACGGCAAGGGGCTCATCCGCGATCTTACTCTCGACGAAATCCGCAGTTACCACTTACTCGATGCCGAGGGCAATCCGACCGATCAGGTTATTCCGACTCTCGACGAGGTGCTCGACCTCGTTGCAGGACGTACGAAATTGCTCGTTGAGATAAAGCGGACGGCCAACATCTATCAGGGCATCGAGCAGCAGCTTGTCGACGCCATTACCTCCCGCGATGCTTTCGGCTGGGTCGTGGCGCAGTCGTTCAACGACTCCGTACTCGAGAATCTCCACGCCATCTGTCCGACTCTCAGGCTCGAGAAACTCTGGGTGTGCAAGCTCGCCGGACTCAGCGAGGGAATTGACGGCACGCTTACGGATTACAGTTTTGAGAAATACAGCTACGTTTCGTCGTTCAACTTCTTCTACCGCTCTGTGACCGAATCGATGATCAACGACATCCACGCCCACGGCAAGGAGGTGAAGATATGGACAGTCGGAGCACCTTCGGAGACACCGCACCTGAACGTGGACGGTATAATTACAAACTATCCTCAACTTTGGCGGAAATGATTGTTCAGAAAGAAATAACCCTGCACTCGCAGAACCGGGGCGTTCATCTCGTGACGGCTGAAATCATGTCGGCGCTCCCCGCGCTGCCGAAGTGCGGCATACTCAACCTGCTCATCAAACACACTTCGGCGGCACTCGCGCTAAACGAGAACGCCGACCCGGACGTGCGCCACGACCTCGCCACGGTTTTCAACAAACTCGTGCCTGAAAACGCACCCTATTACTTCCATACGCTCGAAGGCCCTGATGACATGCCCGCCCATGCCAAAAGCGTGATTGTAGGCGCTTCGCTCACTATACCCATCACCGGCGGACGGCTCAACCTCGGCACGTGGCAGGGCATCTACCTCTGCGAGTTCCGCAACTACGGCGGCGCCCGCCACATCGTCGCCACCGCCATAGGCGAATAGGCCGCGTTATTTGCGGATGGTGTATTTCACCGTTTTGCCTGGCTTTACCGTAACCTTGCGGTTCCAGGAGGTGAAGGCATTGTCGCCCAACGGCTTCCGCGCCGATTCGGAATCCTCGGCGAGTATGGTAACTTCGGCGGGGAATTCCGTCGGATTGTGGATTTTCAGCACCATGCGCCGGTCGTTGTCCTCCGCGATGGAAGCTTCGACGTGGTCGAACACGTACATCTGCCCGGGGAGGTCTGTCACAACGTAGATGCCCGGAATTTCCAACGCCATGAGGGCGCCGTTGGTCTCGTTCCATCCGGTCTCCCATCCGTCGGCTCTTGAACCGCGGCGGTCGGCGTCGCAGTAGGTCAGGCGTTCCGTAATCTTTCCGTTGGGTTGTATGCCCTCCGCGTGGGCGTGGATGATGTCGCGCAGCAGTTCGGCATAACGCGCGTCGCCGGTTGCGCGGTAGATTTTGAACAGTGCTTCGCCCGACTGCGTGCAGAATCCGGGGGCGCCGTGCTTGTTCTGCGTGCTTGCCCACACCGCACCCGTCAGAACCGCACCGAGCTGCGCGAGGGGGGTATCGTTGGGCAGATCGTAGTCAAACGAAACTGTCCACGTGGCGCAAAGATTGGCAAGATCCTGCGCCTCACGCAGATATTGCTCCTCGCCGGTGGTTTCGAAGAGGGTGATAAGCGACGTCATGAGTCCGGCGGCCGTCTCGGAGTCGGCGTTCTGGAGAATGTCGCCGCAGCCGCCCGAGGTGAAGCCTGTGATGGCAAACAGGTCATAGAGCTGCCTTGCGCCCGCACGTGCGATTTCAAGGTATTCCGGCTCGTTGAAATATACCGAGGCGAGGGCGAGACCTCCGGGTGCCATGGCGCCTCCGGTGGTGTTGAAAACAGCCACTCGGCCGCTTTCGGGGTGGAGATAATTGCCCCAGGTGCCTTCATTTTTCCATGTTCTTACGAAAGCGTCGGCGAGTTTTTTCACTTCCACTTCCCACCGGGGTTTTATGCTGTCGGCAAGCCCGAGATTCCTCATCAGCCCGAACTGCTTCACCATCCAGTAGAGCACGTCGGCGTTGCGCCGAGTCACGGCGACTCCCGGAACCACGGCAGCAGCGTCGCGGTTCATCACGCTGCCGTCGGGCAGGAGTATGTCGTGGTAATATCCGCTTTCGCCTTTTCCGCGGGGAAGGGCGAAATCAAACGTGCGGCTTACCCGGCGCAAATGTTCCCTGTCGGCGAGAGCAAGCATCGGGTAAGTGTTGATCAGACCGCCAATCCAGCCGAACGACATCCAGTCGGCCGCCTCGGGACGGTAGAACTCCACGCTGTCTTTCTGATAATAGCGAAGATCTATGTCGGCGTTCATTATTCTCTTCATTTCGCTCATGGGCACGAGGTTGCGCGGCTCGCGTCCTCTTACCAGGTGCTTGCGCACGCTCATGAACCGGTCGAGCAGATAAGCCACGTCGGGACACTCAAACTCCAGTCTGAGTACACTGATTGCGATTTTATCGCCCTTTTTCACGCTTAAACCGCGGTCGGGGCTGTCGGTAAACCCTATGAATTCCGGTTTCTTTGCCCTTACGCCCGGAGCGCTAATCACAAACGACACTAACGAGCGGTCGGAACTCTCTTCTACTATAAGAGCATGGTCTGTCACTTCACCGCCGCGGCCGGTGCCCTGATCGGTGAGCAGAATCACCCCGCGGCGCGCGCGCCGGTCGAAAACGGTGATAGCCGGTGTGGCGGCATTGCATACGCTCACCTCGAGCAGCGACTCCGCTCCGAATTCCGGCGACAGCTGCGGAATGGGATTCGACGTCAGCGCCAGATCGCGGCGGTCGTAGTCGCTCGGGTCGAGGCCCGTGGCATACTGACGGTTTACAATGCGCTGGCGGTTGCCGTTGTATACGCTCGCCGGAATCATCACGTAGTTGTCGGAGCTCCATTGCGCCCGGTCGAAAGCTACCGCCACGCCGCTCTGCTCCATGTCGGCCAGCGCTGTGAACACGAATCTCAGCAGTTCACCGCCCGCGGTGTCGGTTTTCTCCACACGTACGCTCCATCCGGAACCGGTGGAATCCGTTTCGGACAGCGAGCGGAGGCTGGAGCCGTCGTAGATGCAGGCGAGGGTACGGATGCCTGACTGCGCGGCACCTCCGGAGGGCAGCCACTTGGCGGCAGACAGAAATAACGGTGACAGAAGCAGAGCCAGTGCGGGCAAAAAACGTGATAATTTCATAAAAGCGTATGATAGGTTACGTGATACGGCAAAATTAGCCATTCCCCGCCTGCCTCGCAACACTGCATGGGACCGATTATTGCGACATTTACGCAAATTTATGCCACAAAATAAGCAATGCCACGATTGATGCCGCAAACCCGGCATAATCATCACGGGTATATATGGCAAAGTTCCGGGGGATGTCCTGCAAAGATAATGCAGGAATTCCCCGGAACCATTGCGATAATGTCGTTTTCTGAAAACTTTCCTTGCTTACACCTCGATTTTCTTATAGCGGGGCACGAGGATCTTGATTGCGCACCAGGCGAGTATATAGGATACGGCGCAGATGCTGAATACAATCATATAGGCGGCCGGTTTGCCTGCGAATCCGATGAAGGTGAAGGAATCTCCCATGGTGGCTCCATAGTCGAAGAGCACTCCGGCGCTTTTGCTGATTATGCTCGAGGTTATGCCGCCGGCCATGGTGCCGATACCTACAATGGTAGCCACCGTAGAGGTGGGAAACATATCGCCGATAGTAGAGTAGAGATTGGCGCTCCACGCCTGATGGGCGGCTCCGGCGAGGCCGATTATTATGGCAGGCCACCATGCGGAATATACTCCGAGCGGCTGGGCGAACAGAGCGAACAGAGGCACGAAAGCGAATATAAGCATGGCGCGCATGCGGCCTTCATAGGGATTCATGCCATGCTTTTCCACGAATATTTTCGGGAGGTAGCCGCCGCCGATTGAGAGCACCGTCACGATGAGGTATAGCACGAAGATGAGAGCCTGCCCCATGGGGGTGTATGACGCATATCCGAACTGGTCGGAGAAATATGCCGGCGCCCAGAATAGGAAGAACCACCATACGCCGTCGGTGAGCGCTTTGCCGAGGAAAAACGCCCAGGTCTGGCGGAAAGTGAAGCATCGCCAGAAAGAAATGGTCTTTGTTTCTTCTTTTTTTATCTCCGATTCGGATTCGCCGGCTTCGTCCTGTCGGATGTAGGCGAGTTCGGCGCTGTTTACGTAGCGCGAGTCCTCGGGGGGCGTATAGAGCGAATTCCAGAAACCCATCCACACGAAGCCGAGCGCTCCTATAATAATAAAGGCCATCTCCCAGCCCCAGAGACGGGCGAGCAGGGGTATGCACAGAGGCGCGGCGAGCGCGCCGATGGAGGCTCCGGAGTTGAACACTGCGGTAGAGAACGCGCGGTCCATCTTCGGGAAGTACTGTGCCGTGACCTTTATTGCGGCGGGGAAGTTGCCGGCCTCGCCGAGCGCCAGAAGTCCGCGGCAGGCGAGGAATAGCCATACGGAAACGGTGGCAATCGAGAGGGCAAGCGCCGATCCTTGCTTCACCGCCGTGAGGGCGGCAACCGACTCAACGCCTTCGATTTTCATGGTGAGCCATCCGCATCCGGCGTGGAGGCACGCGGCGAGCGACCATACGAATATTGCCAGAAGGTATCCCTTGCGCGATCCGAGTTTGTCGATAATCTTGCCGGCGAAGAGGCTCACGGCAGCGTAGAAAAAAGAGAAAAAGCCAGTGATTGTTCCATAGTCCGAGTCGGTCCAATGGAATTCGGGGGCTATGAAGTCTTTCCACGTGAGGGAGAGCACCTGACGGTCGAGGTAGTTTACCGTGGTGGCGAAGAACAGGAGCGAACAGATGACCCACCTGAAATTAGTGCGGACGGAAGCGGCGGCTATTGGCGCCGCGGCAGCGGAATTTGCCATCGTGAATCAGAATTTGAAGTAATTTTTGGCGTTGTAATAGCAAATGTCGCGCACCATGCCGTCGGTGCGCTCCTTCTCGTAGCCGGAGTAGGGGAGCAGTCCGGCCTCTATGTCGCTGCCGATCATGTTGCAGAGCGTGCGGCGGAAATATTCGTGGCGCGGATAGCTTACGAAGGACCGGGAGTCGGTAAGCATGCCCACGAAGCGGCTCAGCAGTCCGAGGAGGGAGAGGGCGTTCATTTGCCGGAGCATGCCGTCGATCTGGTCGTTGAACCACCATCCGGAACCGAACTGGATTTTGCCGGGCACGGTGCCGTCCTGGAAATTTCCGATCATAGTGGCGATCACTTCGTTGGCGGAGGGATTCAGATTATAAAGGATCGTGCGCGCGAGCTTACCGGAGGAATTCAAGCGGTCGAGGTAGCGCGCCATCGACTTGGCCGTCGCGAACTCGCCTATGGAGTCGAAGCCGGTGTCGGGGCCTATGCGCTGCATCATGAGCGAGTTGGCGTTGCGGATTGTGCCGTAATGGAACTGCTGGGCCCAGTCTGAGTCAGCGTCCATGCATCCGAAAGCGAGCATCATGAAGCTCTTGAACTTGCGGATTTCGTCAGACTCGAGCCGTTTGCCTGCCATTACTTTCTCGAAGGCGCTGTTAACCTCCGCTTCGGTGAAATTGTCGGCATAGAATTCCTCGATGCCGTGGTCGCTCAGGCGGCAGCCCATTTTGCCGAAATAGTCGTGGCGGCGTTCCAGAGCCTCGATCATCTGCCGCAGTGATCCGATTTCCATGTCGGCTGCTTCGGCGAGTTTTCCCACGTAGGCTCTGAATGCTTCGGGATTTTCAACCGCCATTGCCTTGTCGGGGCGCCAGGTGGGGAGCACCTTTATCTCAAAGCCGCTGTCGGCGATGGCTTTGTGATACTGCAGGGAGTCTACGGGGTCGTCCGTGGTGCAGACTGCCTCTACTTTGTAGCGGCGCATGAGCCCGCGGGCAGTCATTTCGGGGTCGTTGCGGAGCCGGTCGTTGCACTCGTCGAAAATTTTCCGGGCGGTGAGCGGATTCAGCAGGTCGGTAATGCCGAAAGCCGTTTTCAGCTCAAGGTGAGTCCAGTGGTAGAGGGGATTGCGGAAAGTGTATGGCACTGTTTCGGCCCACTTTTCGAATTTTTCCCAGTCGGAGGTGTCCTTTCCGGTTATATAGCGCTCGTCGACACCATTAGTGCGGAGCGCGCGCCATTTATAGTGGTCGCCGCCGAGCCACAGCTCCGTGATGGAACTGAACCGATGGTCGTCGGCTATCATTTTCGGGTCGAGGTGGCAGTGGTAGTCTATGATTGGAAGATTCTCCGCCTGCTCGTGGTAGAGAGTCCGGGCGGTTTCCGATTGTAGTAGAAAGTTCTGGTCGTTGAATGGTTTCATGGTTGGAGTATGGTTACTTTCACACGGGTGTTTTTAATTTTCTGTGAGGCGAGCGCGGCTGTCACTTCTCTGGCTTTGGCGGGGGGGACCGCCACTAAGGCACAGTGGTCGCGAAGGGAAATGCGCCCGATTTCGCCGGCGTCGAGGCCGCCTTTGGCTATGAGATAGCCCACGATGTCGCCGCGCGAGATTTTTTCCTTTTTGCCGACGTTGAAATAAAGCGTGGCGGCGGTTGGTTTTATAGGATTCGTGTTTTTGCCTGAAGGATAGTAGTCGCGGTCCCATTCCACGTAGTCGGGAATATTTTCCCCCTCGGCGGTGATGACGTAGACGGTACCTGAGGCATCAACCCTCGCGGTGCGGCCGTTGCGGTGAGTCCACGCTTCGGCCGACAGCGGCAGATGATAGTGAACTACGGCATCGACGCCGCCTGAAATATCGAGTCCGCGCGAGCCGAGGTCGGTGGAAATCAGAATGGGGGTGGTGCCGTTGTTGAGCATCTCGATTGCGTTTTCGCGATCCTTCTGCTCAAGTCCGCCGTGGTAGAGCCCGACGGGGAGTCCGTCGGCACGCATGGCGCTGAAAATACGCTCCGCGCTCTCGCGGTGGTTGGCGAACACGATTGCACGGCCGTCGGGGAGCGATTCAAGCAGGTCGGCGAGTGTCTGGATCTTGTCGCGGACCGGACTTTCCACGCGAACCACCTGCATGCGGTCGCGTGGAGCCTCCGACGCCTGCCGGAAGTCTACTACGAGCGGAGACTGCAGGGGAAGCCAGTCGGGGTTTTCGGCGAGCCGGGTGGCGGAGGTGACGATGAGGAATCTCATGGCCGTGAGGCGTTTCACAATCCTGCGCATTTCGTCGGCGAATCCGAGTTCGAGCGATTTGTCGTACTCGTCGAGCACAAGCGCGGTCACCGCCGAGAGGTCGATCTGACCGCGCTTCAGATGGTCGAGCAGACGGCCGGGGGTGGCAACGATTATGTCGGGGGTCACGCTCAGAGAGTTTACCTCTTCCTGCATGGGGTGGCCTCCGTAGAGGGCGGTGGTCTTGTAGCCCGCGGCCACCGGGCGGATTACGTCGGCAATCTGAAGCACGAGTTCGCGCGACGGCGCCATTACCACGGCCTGCACCTTGCCGCAGGGTTTCCCTATGGATTTGAGCAGCGGGATGGTGAACGCCACGGTTTTGCCCGATCCTGTAGGGGCGAGCAGCATCACGGTGCCTTTCGGCCCTGTGGCGGCCATCACGGTCTGCATCTGGTTCAGCTCAGCTATGCCGAGACGTAAGCGTATGTTGTCGGTTATTTCTTTCTCATTCATTTTCAATAAGTTCGATTTTGTTGTCGGATTGATCCGCGCTGAATCCGATACAGCGTTCAACGGCCCGGCGTATGCGGTCGGCGCCGCGGCCGTCCTGCCGCAGTATGGAGAGTATGGCGCGGATATATGAGTCTTTGTCGGAGCAGCGTACGCCGCAGGCTTCGCCCACGCGGCTCTCCGTGATCATCGACTTGCGGTTGTAGACCATAAGAATTGAGGCGTAGTCGCCTTCGGCGATGTAGCGCCGGAACCGGCGGCAGAAATCTTCGTAGAGTCCGCGGGGATTTATGGCCTGGCAGAGGTCGTTGATGTGCTCTTCGAGTTTGTTGATGTTAGCGAAGCGGCCGTCGATGCGGTGTTCGAGGGTCTTTTTTACCTTGTGGCGGGTGTGCTGGAGGGCCTGCTGGCGCAGGTCGGCGTCGAAGAGTTTGAGAAGAGACTTTTTCACCTTGGCAAACGCCTTGTTTTCGTCGCGCCCGTTGTGGGCGGCCACGGCTCTTATCACCTCTTCGAGCATGAACATATTCTCGATTTCGGCCACCGTGGGGACATAGATCTTTTTCCGCTGCAGATAGCTGACTTCGCCGGGATCGCGGCGGTCGCGGTCAACTATGCCGCGGGCATCGAGGCTATGGAACGAACTGAGACTGTTGAACGACCTCACCGCTTCTATCACCTGGTTGCATCCGCCTATGGATGCAACGGTGTAGTCCTTGAAAATAAGAGGGTAAAGTTTGGCGTCGAACGAATTCACGCCGTCGCCCTCGATGAAGAGCACCGGTTTGCGGGCGCCCAATATGGCGAGATAAAGCTCCTCAGAGAGGGCGCCGTGCTGGTCGAGTTCGTCGTAGTCCCACTCTTTTTTCTCGGCGTCGTAGTTCTTCACCCAGATGGTCATGGCGTCGGCTCGGGTCGAAGCGAAAGTCAGGTCGTGGGTGGTGTAGACAAACAGACAGTCGTCGCGCATCTGCTCTATGAGGTTCCACAGCGACTGAATTGAGTTGCGGTGGAGGAAAATGCCGGGAGTATCCACGAATATGACGGAACCTTCCGGTGCGAGGAGCACTGCCCCGAGATAGTAGATTACGGCGCGCTCGCCGTCGCTGAGTCGGGCAGGGGAGTAGGCGGCGGTGCTGTCGTTGCGGTCGAAAAGCATCCGGCCGCTTTCGATAAGAATCTTGTTGGAGGGGAAAATCTGCTGCCACATCGCTATCACCCGGTCGAGACGTGTTTCGGGTTCCTTACTGCCGTCGTGCTGGTATTTAGTCTCGAGGTGGGTGAGAATTTCTTCGTTGAGCAGAAGGGCTATGAGGCGGTCGAACTCGCCTGAGATGTCGGTGCGGAGAATTCCGGTCGTCTTAACCTTTTCGTTGTAGAGTCTGTTGACCGGCGCACTGTCGTCGGAAGCCCCGTAGAGCGCTTTCAGAGCCGAGACGCGGAACGCGCGCTCGCCCAGATCCGAGGCAAGACGGGATGCAAAGCGGGTTTTGCCCGAGCCGTTGGCGCCTATTATCACTATCTGGCGGCGGTTGCCGGTGTCGATTGTCAGAGGCTCGCCCCCCGACCGCGGAGGCAGGTTGAGTTCCATGGCAGTGGAGATTTTTTGTTAGTAACTGCAAATATAATAAAAATCCTCAGACTTTGGACTGCTCCGGAGTGTCAGATTTGTTCATTTTTGTATCAGATTCGGATAAAGAACTTCGGGCATCGCCCGAGAGGGTGACGCCCGAAGTGTAAGAGGTTGTTTATTCCCCTAAAATTCGCAGTTCTTGGGATAACGGGGGAAGGGAATTACGTCGCGGATGTTGGCCATGCCGGTCACGAAGAGCACGAGGCGTTCGAAGCCGAGGCCGAAGCCGGAGTGGGGCACGGTGCCGAAGCGGCGCGTGTCGAGATACCACCACATGTCTTTCATCGGGATGTGGAGTTCTTCGATTCGTCCGAGCAGCTTGTCGTAATCGGCCTCACGCTCGGAGCCGCCGATGATTTCGCCGATATGGGGGAAGAGTACGTCCATGGCGCGGACGGTCTTGCCGTCGTCGTTGAGCTTCATGTAGAAAGCCTTGATGTCCTTGGGGTAGTCGGTGAGGATGACGGGCTTTTTGAAGTGCTCCTCCACGAGGTAGCGCTCGTGCTCGCTCTGCAGGTCGGTGCCCCAGTCTACGGGGAATTCGAACTTTTTGCCCGATTCCATGAGAATCTTCACGCCTTCGGTGTAGGTGAGGCGCACGAACTCGTTGTTGACCACGAAGTTGAGTCGGTCGATGAGGTCTTTGTCGTACATCTGGGCGAGGAACTCGATATCATCGCGGCAGTTGTCGAGGGCGTAGCGTATGCAGTATTTCACGAACTCTTCGGCGAGATCCATGTTTTCGGTTATGTCGCAGAACGCCATCTCCGGCTCAACCATCCAGAATTCTGAAAGATGGCGCGGGGTATTGGAATTCTCGGCGCGGAAGGTGGGGCCGAACGTATAGATTTCGCCGAGAGCGGTGGCACCGAGCTCGCCTTCGAGCTGTCCCGACACGGTGAGAGCGGCCGGTTTGCCGAAGAAGTCCTGCGAGTAGTCGGTCTTGCCTTCCTCGTTCTTGGGAAGTTCCTCGAGGTTGAGGGTCGTTACCTGAAACATCGCGCCGGCACCTTCGCAGTCGCTTGCGGTGATGAGGGGGGTGTTGAGGTAAGTGAAGCCCTTGCTGTTGAAGAATTTGTGAATAGCGAAAGCGAGGGTGCTGCGCACGCGGAGTATAGCGCTGAAAGTGTTGGTGCGGGGACGCAGATGGGCGATTTCACGCAGAAATTCGAGGGTGTGGCCCTTCTTCTGGAGGGGATATTTCTCGGGATCGGCGGTGCCGTAAACCTCGAGGGTGTCGGCCTGGATTTCGCATGTCTGACCTTTGCCCTGCGATGCCACAAGCTGTCCGGTGACGTGGATGCTCGAACCCGTGGTGACGGGACGGAGGTCGTCGTCGGAAAACTTGGTCATATCAAATACAATCTGTATGTTTTTGATGGTAGAACCGTCGTTGAGTGCAACAAACTGCACGTGTTTGTTGCCTCGGCGGGTACGCACCCAACCCTTCACGTCGACTTCCTTATCGAGAAGCGCAGGGTCGAACAGATTGACTACTTTGGTTCTTTTCATTGTAAATATGTAAAGTATGGTTTATTCAAATGAACCCATCTTGAGGAAGTTTACTTCCTCCTGGGTGAGGTAACGCCAGCGGCCGCGGGGCAGGTTCTTCTTGGTGAGGCCGGCGAAGTATACGCGGTCGAGCTTGGTGACGTGGTAGCCGAGGCTTTCGAAAATTCGGCGCACTATGCGGTTGCGGCCGGAGTGGATTTCTATGCCGGCCTGATTGCGGTCGGTCTCGGTGGCGTAGCTGATGGCGTCGGCATGGATGGGGCCGTCTTCAAGCTCTATGCCGTCGGCGATGCGCTGCATGTCTTCCTCGGAGATGTCCTTGTCGGTCCATACGTGGTAGATTTTCTTCTTCACGTATTTGGGGTGGGTGAGTTTCGAGGCGAGGTCGCCGTCGTTGGTGAGCAGGAGCACGCCGGTGGTGTTGCGGTCGAGGCGGCCAACGGGATAGATGCGCTCCTCGCAGGCACCCTTCACGATGTCCATGACTGTGAGACGGCCGTTGGGGTCATCGCTGGTGGTGACGCAGTCTTTCGGCTTGTTAAGCAGGATGTAGCATTTGCTTTCGAGCGTAACTACCTTGCCGTCGTATTCAATGGTGTCGTTGTGCGAAATCTTGGTTCCGAGTTCGGTCACCACTTCGCCGTTGACCTTCACCAGACCCTGCTGGATGAATTCGTCGGCCTCGCGGCGCGAGCAGATGCCGGCGTTGGCCATGAATTTGTTGAGGCGGATCTGTTCATTGGGATCCGGAATCGGCATTTCATATTCAATGCGTTTGGGACGCGGAGTGAAACTTTTGCCGCCGCGGGGCATTCCGAACTGGTTCTGACGGGGCTGCTGGGGCTTACGGTTGTAACCACCCTGACGGTTCTGATTGTTGTAGCCTCCCTGGCGGTTCTGGTTGTTGTAACCACCCTGACGGTTCTGATTGTTGTAACCGCCCTGGCGCTGCTGGTAGCCTCCGCCGTTATTGTAGCGGTTGTTGTACCCGCCGTTGTTATATCGGTTGTTGTAACCGCCTTGACGCTGCTGATAGGTGCCGTTGTTCTGACCGGCGTTTTCGGCAGAGTTCTGGGGCTTTTCTGCTCCTTCGGCGTCGGGCGCGGCTGCTGAATTCTGCTGGTAATCCTGCTGCTGATAGGGCTGCTGATAGCCTCCGCCGTTGTTGTAACGGTTGTAGCGGTTGTTGTACCCGCCGTTATTGTATCGGTTGTTGTAGCCGCCCTGACGGTTGTTGTAGGGACGGTTCTGCTGATACTGTGACCTGTAGCTGCTGTAGCCTCCCTGCTGGCCTTCTGCGCGGGGAGTATAGTCGTTCTGGTGCTGCTGTTCGCTGTTTGCTTCAGGGTTAAGATCGTGATCTCCGGCAACCGGACGGCTCTCTCCGATGCGGGGACGTTTTCCTTTTTTCTCGTTGCTGTCCATGATTCTTAATTAATCTCGATTTTGTTTTGTTGTTTGACTTTATTTGACTCAGCCTCTCGGCGGGTAATTTCCTGTGAATTTAATGTATCGAAAATTATCAGTTAAATAACGCTTGATATATAAACTATCTAAAAAGTGAAATAGTTGAGTGAACGGAGTGCGAATTTTGAACCTGCATCCGGCTCTGATTCGTTGCAAAGTTAACCGATTTCCGTGGAATAAGCTAATTTTTCAGTGAAAAGAATGTAGGGGTGCTGTTGAAATTTGGTTAAATAGTGCAAAATACAGGCTCACCGTGCCGTGTTGTCGGTTCGGTGAGTCTGTGTTTCATCTGACTTCGCGGGAGAATCAGTATCCGGTGTATGAGTGCGGGCTGAGGCGTTTGAGTTCATCCTTCACCTCGGGGCTGACCTCGAGGGTGTCGATAAACTCAGCGATGCTTTCGGCTGTCACGGCCGTGTTGGTGCGGGTGAGCGCCTTGAGGGTCTCGTAGGGGTGGGGGTATCCCTCGCGGCGAAGAATGGTCTGGATTGCTTCGGCCACCACGCTCCAGGTGTTGTCGAGGTCGGCGTTGATGGCTTTTTCATTGAGCAGCAGTTTGCCCATGCCTTTCATTGTAGAGGCAATCGCTATGAGGGTGTGGGCCAGCGGCACCCCGATGTTGCGGAGCACTGTGGAGTCGGTGAGGTCGCGCTGCAGGCGCGACACAGGGAGCTTCTGCGCGAGGTGGGCGAGGATGGCGTTTGCCATGCCGAGGTTGCCCTCGGAATTCTCGAAGTCGATGGGATTTACCTTGTGGGGCATGGCCGAGGAGCCTACTTCGCCCGCCTTGATTTTCTGCTTGAAGTATTCCATGGAAATGTACATCCACATGTCGCGGTCAAGGTCGAGGATTATGGTGTTGATGCGGCGCAGGGCGTCGAAGAGAGCGGCGAGGTTGTCGTAGTTCGAGATCTGAGTTGTGTATTCCTCGCGCTCGATTCCGAGTTTCTCACTGAGGAATCGGGCTGCGAACGAGCGCCAGTCGATGGAGGGGAATGCCGTGAGGTGGGCATTGAAATTGCCGGTGGCGCCCCCGAATTTGCCGCTTACGGGCACGGCGTCGAGAAGTCTTACCTGCTGGCGCAGACGGTAGGCGAACACGCGGATTTCCTTGCCCAGACGGGTAGGGGATGCGGGCTGACCGTGGGTTTTGGCGAGCATCGGGAGATCTTTCCACTCATCGGCGCGGGCTTCGAGATGTTCGATAAGCGCCTCGAGCGCGGGACGGTAGACGTTGCGCAACGCCTCAGCCACCGACATCGGCACCGAGGTATTGTTGATGTCCTGCGAAGTGAGACCGAAGTGTATGTATTCTTTATATTTTTCGAGTCCGAGCGCATCGAAGTGCTCTTTGAGGAAATATTCAACGGCCTTCACGTCGTGGTTCGTCACGCCTTCGATTTCTTTGATGCGCATGGCGTCCTCAACGCTGAAATTGCGGTAGATGTCGCGAAGTTTTTCAGCGACAGAGGAGTCTATGCCGGCGAGGGCGGGCAGCGGAATCTCGCAAAGGGCGATAAAGTATTCTACTTCCACGCGCACGCGGTAGCGTATGAGCGCAAATTCAGAAAAATACTCGTCGAGGCGCTCGCATTTATTGCGGTAACGGCCGTCGACAGGGGAAATAGCCGTAAGTTCAGTCAGTTCCATAGGTTTTCAATGATTGGTTGATTGTGGGTGCAAAGTTACGAAAAAAACGGCGATATCCCGTTTACACCACATAATTTAATAAAATAGACCTGGTCCAAAAGCGCAAAGCGGAATGATTATTCGGCCACGATACTTTCGCTTCGGGGAATGCGGTCAGGGTCGAAGCGGCTTATGAGGTCGGAGGCGGCTACAGGCGCCGGGGTTTCCGTAAGTCCGGCGAGGAAGGCGAGTCTGCCGATTACCGGCTCCGGCGAACCGTAACGCTGGCGCAACTCGCCGAGGCTGAGCGACTTGTCGCGTTTCGACAGTCTTACACCCTGCGAGTTGCAGAGCAGCGGCACGTGGAGATAGCGTGGCGGCTCATAGCCGAGCATTCGGAACAGGTAGATCTGCTGCGCAGCCGACAGCAGAAGGTCTGACCCGCGTACGACTTCCGTGACGCCCATCAGGGCATCGTCGGCAACCACCGCGAGCTGATACGCCCATGCTCCGTCGGCACGGCGCAATACGAAGTCGCCGCAATGATCCGCGAGCCATACGCTCTGCGGTCCGAAAACACCGTCGGTGAAGTCTATGCGACTGTCAGCTACAGCTATGCGCTCCGAAAAGGGTAGGCATGGCTCTTTCCACGGCGCCGGAAAACGGGCGGGACGGCACGTGCCCGGATAAATCACCCTGCCGTCGCTCTGGTGCGGCGCCTGCGTGGCCTTAAGATCGGCGCGGGAGCAGAAGCAGGGGTAGGTCATGCCGGTGGCGCGCAGGTGGCGCAGAATATCCTCGTAGATTTCGCCGCGGAGGCTCTGGCAGTACGGGCCGTTGTCGCCGCGCTCCTCCGTGCCTCCTTCGTCCCAGTCGAGTCCGAGCCACCGCAGGTCGTCTTCGATTTGCAGGGCATATTCGCGGCGCGACCTCTGCGGGTCGAGATCCTCTATGCGCAAAAGCCATTTCCCGCCGCGGCTCCGGGCTGAGAGCCACGACAGCAGCGCCGAGAAAACGTTGCCGAGATGCATCCGTCCGGTGGGCGACGGAGCGAACCTGCCTTTTACCTTATTATCCTGACTCATACATAAAAGAACTGCCCGGGCTTGTACCCGGGCAGCTTGGTGGGGTGAACAGTGGGGGTCGAACCCACGACCTTCGGAACCACAATCCGACGCTCTAACCAACTGAGCTATGCTCACCATCTGATGCATGACCCTTATCGGGTTTTGCGCTGCAAAGGTAATTCCTTTTTTTTACTTATGCAATAGCTGCTGTAAAAAAATCGGGAGACTGCGCCAAAAAGTTTTTCCGGCTCAGCCTCCCCATACAGTTTCAGTTATTTCGTAACCAGCCGTTTCTTGCCGTTGACGATGTAGATGCCCGGGGCGTCGATGCTCCTGAGGCGGCGTCCGCTTATGTCGTAGATCACTTCGCCTTCCGCGGGGGCTGAGTCGGCGCTGATGCCGGTGATTCCGGTGGTGGGGGCAGGTTTATCGCTCATCTCGTGGAGGGTGCCGTCGGCATCGACGGAGTAGAGGCTGACGGTGCCGTTGTTGAGGCCGTCGCGCGCCTCATCGCTGAGATTGAAGCTGCGGCTGTTGCTGAACGACTTCAGGCGTCCGTCCCGGTCGTAGGCGAGGAAGCCCACGCCGCCGGTGCCGTCTTTGATAGTGGCTTTGTTGCCCGAGATACTGTAGTAATATTTACCGTCGCTTCGGCTGTTTGCATTATGGTCTGGGAAACCGCCCATCTCGCCTGCCTGATATTTGTTGAACTGAGAGGATGGAATTGAGGAACCCACGCGGTCGTCAAACGTGATGATGGCGCGGTTTTTCGGCAGATTCATTGCGGCGATCTCCTTTCTGAAATCGTCAATCTCTTGCTGCGTCACCGTGATAGTGAAGTCGCCGTAGTCGCTCCCCGAGTAGGTCATCGGGAAGAGGAAACCCCAGCTGTCGAAAAAGTCGGTGAGGTCTTCCTGTGCGGCTATGCATGCCATCCTTGCGAAATGGAGCTGATCTTCGGCTGCCGTGGCATTCCTGTCCTGGGTAAGGGGCTGCTCGCGAAGGAGCTGGAACAGGCGCGGATAGAACTTTTTATTATGTCCGAGAGCGTGATAGTAGCACCATAGCTGGAAATACATTCTCGTGCAGCCGAAAAGATCGTTTTTAAGATAATGATCCTTGGCGTTGAAATGCTTGAGCTGCTCGCTCGGCATTTCCTCCCACGAGGTCTGGAGTCCCATCTGATATGTTACGGCGTTTGAGAAGAGGTTGTTGGAAATCTCGGTGGTCCCCATCATCTTTATGGGCCCCTGGTTGGTGTGACCGATTTCGTGGGCCGGTCCCCACACGTTGCCGCCCACGTAGGGGAGTCCTAACAGGATGTCGGGGTGGGTGCTCGGTTTGTAAGCGGTATGACCCCACGATGCGTGCATGTAGGTCGACCCGGGGTCGGTTACGGCAAGTACCCTGTTGTTGAGATATTCGCTGTAGTCCGGGGCGGGAGCTATGTCGTCGTTATGTATCGATTCATAATACCCTCCCGCAAACGGGTCGGCTATGTCGGCGTCGTTGGTCAGTCCGGCAAGGAGTTTCTCGTACTGAACCACGTTGTCCCATGCCCCGACGAGTTCGGCAAGATCGTATTTCTCAGTGTCGATTATGTCGTAGAGACCGTCGTACAGCGGGCCGGTGCCTTCGTTGTTGTCATGCTGCTTTACCATCGACATGTGCATTATCACGTTTTTTCCCACGAGATCGAACATCGGGTGGATATAGTTCTTCTTATACATATTATCCCAGTCCCAGTTGTCGTCAGCGGGATACAGGGCATCGCCCACGTAGTTGAAGAATCCGTTGATGCGTCCGCCTTCAATGTGGATCTTGATGGGATGGTAAGCCGACAGCTTGTTGAGGAACTCCTTCTTGTTGTTGTCGTAAGTGTCGACGGTGTAGAATATGTAGATATGGTCGAGGTCGCTGTAGAATGGCACGATGTTGAGACCCTTGTGGAGACGGACGCCCTTCTTGCTGTCGTTGATACAGAGCTTGTTGTCGAGACCGCCAATGGAGAGCTGCGAGCCTTCGGCCGGTTCCTCGTCGACCATCACGTAGAGCAGGTCGTCAATTCCTGCCACGATGCCGGTGGGGTTGTTGGTTGCAGACCAGGCGCTGATTCCGGCGGCGTTGGCGCCCTGGCCATGGTCGGAATACGGCTCGTAGAGCTGCACACGGAATTTCTTTGCGCGGGTTACGTCCCAATGTGCGTTTTCGTCGCTCGCAGGTTTGCGGGAGTTGTACTCAACCCACCTGAGTCCTTCTTTGGCTTTGTCTACTGCCAGCTGGAGCGGTTCCGGGAGTGCCAGATAACTATCAGTCTCCCTGATTTTGTTTAATTGCAAGGTGTTATACGGCGCCTTCAGCTCGGTGCAGGCTGCGTCGGCGAAAAATTCGTTGAGGGCGGTCTGATAGTCCGCGGCGCTCCCTGCGACGTCATCCTTGCTTTTGGCGAGAGCCAAGAGCCGGTCTATCTCCTCCTGCGGAAGATTCACCTCTTTCAGCGCCCAGAGTGCATCCTGCTGCGGGCGGTTGTAGCAGATTATTCCGTCGCCGTAAACCACCATGGCTCCCCATTGGTAATTGCGCTGAGAAAATGAACTGATAACAAAGTAGTTTGAGTCCTCACGCTTGCGGATGCACATTTTTGTGGCCAAAAGGTTAGTATTGTCGGCATATTGCCAGTTGACCACGGCTGCTTGCGACGATTTCAGATATTTGCCGTTGGCAAGGGAGCGGATGGCATAGGTGGGAGGCAGCGTGTCGGCGGCTGCATAAAGTTCCTCCACGAGCCAGTACTGCGAAATTTTACTGGCATCGGGTGTGCTGGATCCCGGGTAACCATCCGGAGCTCCTGCCTGCAGCGCCAGATTGTCCCAGATGTGGATGAACTGGTAGACTTTACCTTCTTCCACCTCGTCAGTGCCGGGGTCAACCATGGCGAGTACGCTCTGAGCCGCAAACATGAGCACGGCTACAAGCGCGAGTCGTAATTTCTTCATAAATGTGATAATCAGATGTTCAACTGTATTTTCAGCCGCCGGTGTCTTCCTGTCGCGGCGGTATAATAGATGTTCACTGGCAAATATACGAACAAATCCTCCGAAATGCAAAAATATTATCTGAAAAAGAGAGCCGTGCGGTGAATAGACATTTTACAGAAAAACGAATGCTTTTACACGTGTCTTTCGCGGTGGACGTGAAAAATCACGTTCGTATAATAATATGCAATCAATCAGAAACTTATTGATTGAGGCTGCTGAAGAGCTTTTTGCCGCGGAGGTAGTAGGAAGTTATGATGTCGGGGTTTCCGGCTATAAGGTCGCGGTCGGGTTCGGGCGAGCCGTTGTCGTACTGCGCGAACATCTTTGAAGCGTCGCGGTGGGCGCGGAACACTGCCGCGGCGTTGCCCCATTGCAGCGTGAGCGCGAATTTTGCCCACGCTATCGTGTCGATCATACGGCGTCGTATCAGTTTCCAAGTGCGCCCCTGCGGCGGAAGGTTCTTCCTGAGCATGAGCAGGTTGTTGCGGAAATTCAGATAGGTTTTGCGGGGGTTGGAGGCCGGGAGGCTTCCGCCCCCGAGGTGATATACTGCCGCCTGCGGTACTGCCCACACCTCGCGTCCGGCAAGCTGCATGCGCCAGCAGAGGTCGATTTCCTCCATGTGGGCGAAAAAGCTGGCGTCGAGTCCTCCGGTGCTTTCGTAAAGAGCGGTGTCGACCATCAGACACGCTCCCGACGCCCAGAATATCCGCATCGGCTCATCATATTGCCCGTTGTCCGTTTCAATAGTGTCGAAGATTCTGCCACGGCAGTAGGGAAAACCGTTGCAGTCGAGAAATCCGCCTGCCGCTCCGGCGTATTCAAACTTTTCCGGGTCAGTGAGCGACAGTATTTTAGGCTGCACGGCGCCTGCCTGCGGATGCGATTCCATGAAGCGGTAAAGCGGTGTGAGCCAGTCGGATTTCACTTCTACGTCGGAGTTTAGGAGCACCGTGTAGCGGTAGCGCGTCATGGCGATGGCACGGTTGTAGCCCTCGGCAAATCCGTAGTTGCGGTCAAGCGCGACTACCTTTACCGTTGGAAAATCTTCGCGCAGCAACTCCATGGAGCCGTCGGTCGAGCCGTTGTCGGCCACAATCACGTCGGCAATGTCCCCCGGCGTATGTTTCACCACCGACGGCAGGTATTCTCTCAGGAACTTTTCGCCGTTCCAGTTGAGAATGATGACTGCAACAGGCTTATTTTGAGGCTGATTTTCCATGAACAGAGTTGTCGTCGGCGAAAGTTACGGGATATTTCCAGCGCTTGTGGGTCCAGAGCCAGATTGAGGGATTGCGACGTATGGTGGTCTCGAGCATCGCCGCGTAAGCGTCGGTGAGTTCCATAGGGGGCAGAAGGGCAGCGTTTTCAGTCAGCAGGCGGGTGGTTATGCGGTAGCGGCCGCGACCTAATTTTTCCGTGTCCCAGTATATCGCGGCCATTTCCATACGCCGGGCGAGCTGTTCTGTGCCGGTAATGATGGCGGTGGGATGGTTGAGGAACTTAACCACGTGGATGAGGTCGCCGTGGCTCGGCTTCTGGTCGCTCATGAATCCGGTGATGCTCAGCTTGTTGTCGCGGCGCAGACGGATGAGGTCGCGAAGCACGCTCGATTTCGGAAATGAGCGCGAGCCGAAGCGCGAGCGCAGGGTGAGGAAATATCGGTCGAAAAACTCGTTGCGCAGCGGACGGTAGACCTGCGCGAAAACGGCATCTGTATCCGGCTTATGGCGTGTCCATAGGGTTATGGAGGGCGCCCACTCCCAGTTGAACGTGTGGGAGAAGTAGCAGACAATCGACTTGCCTTCGTCGAAGAGGCGGTCGATTATGTCGGTGCCCTCGAAAACCATGCGGCTGCGCATCTCGTCGTCAGTGACATGGGCGAGCTTTAGCGTCTCCACGATGTAGTCGGCGAAATTGCGGTAGAACTGCCGGGCAATTTTCCGACGCTCCTCTTCGGGGGCACCGGGAAATGATTCGGCGAGATTGCTGTCGACCACCTTGCGGCGGTAGCGCACTATATAATATATTATGAAAAACAGCACGTCGGCTATAGCGTAGAGCACCCCGAACGGCAGCCGCGCGGCTCCGTGGAATATATTGCCCAGAATACGGTATCGTAGTTTCATTGCGGCGGCTCTTCGGTTAGGTTATCGGCGGTGAGAGTGACCGCGACTATGGTATTTGCGGTTTCGGGGCGCGGCTCTGTTTTTACTCTCAGATAGTTGTCGGTGAAACCGCTCATGGTGCCGTCATGGCGCATATGCTCCACGAGCACCGGGCGTGTGGTTCCGATGAACCGGGCCGTGAAGTCGGCGAGTTTACGCTCCGATATGCCGAGCATTATTCGGGTACGGCGGTGTTTCTCCTCCTGCGGCACCACGTGGTCAATTTCGAGAGCGCGGGTGCCCGGACGCTCGCTGTAGGTGAACACGTGGAGGCGCGATATGTCGAGCGACTCAATGAATTGTTTCGACGATTCGAAGCGTTCGGGGGTCTCGCCTCGCGCACCCACAATAAGGTCGACTCCTATGAAAGCGTGAGGCATCACCTTGCGTATCAGCTCGGTTTTCGCGCGGAACAGCTCCGTGTCGTAGCGGCGGCGCATGAGCCGAAGCACTTCGTCGTCGCCGCTCTGGATGGGTATGTGGAAATGCGGCATAAAGCGCTTTGACCCCGCCACGAAGTCGATTATCTCATCGGTCAGCAAATTGGGTTCTATCGACGAGATGCGGTAGCGCTCTATTCCCTCCACCTCGTCGAGTCTGCGGCAGAGGTCTATGAAACGGTCAGTGCGTCCTTTGCCGAAATCGCCTATGTTGACGCCTGTTATCACTATCTCTTTCCCTCCTTCGGCGGCTACACCGCGAGCCTGCGCCACGAGCGAGTCGATTGTGCCCGAGCGGCTGCGGCCCCGCGCCATGGGTATGGTGCAGTAGGAGCAGAAGTAGTCGCAGCCGTCCTGCACTTTCAGAAAGTAACGGGTGCGGTCACCGCATGAACACGACGGGCTGAACTCCCGGATGTCGCGTGTGGGGGTGACGAAACTCGCCGCCGTGGCATCGGCGTCGGAAATACTGTCGATATATTCAGCCAGCTCAAGCTTTCGGTCGGTGCCTGCCACGATTTTTACTCCCGGTATGGCAGCGACCTCGCCCGGCTTGAGCTGGGCATAGCAGCCGGTAACCACGATGCGGGCATGCGGATAGCGCCGTGCGAACGAGCGGATAGCCTGCCGGCACTTCTTGTCGGCGAGTTCGGTCACGCTGCACGTGTTGATAACGATAAAATCGGGTTCGTCGCCCTCGTGAACCCGCTGTATGCCTTTCTCGGCAAACATGCGTGCCACGGTCGATGTCTCGGCAAAATTCAGCTTGCACCCGAAGGTGTGGAAGAGGGCGGTGCGGTTTCCGAAAATATCCTTGCTGATCATTTTATAAGCGGTTTGAGCTCCGGAATGAGGGCCGGCGTAGCTGCTACGATGCTCACGTTGCGCCCGCTGCGGAAGCTGTAGCTTTCGCCCCCTGCCTCGCTGAGTATGAGCAGTCCGGCTGCCACGTCCCACTCGTGGAGATTCATCTCCCAGTAGGCGTCGAGTATGCCCGCAGCCACGTAGCATAGATCCATCGAGGCCGCGCCCAGCCGGCGCATACCCCTCACCAGAGGCATCACGCGGCTTACGTTGTCGAGGTTGTTGTCGGAATTTGTGTTCTTGTCGACTGGAAAACCTGTCGAAATGACCGCACGGTCCATACGGCCGTTGTTCTTCACTCGGATGGGCGAGCCGTTGAGAAACGCTCCCTGCCCTTTCACGGCGGTGAAAAGCTCGTCAAGCACGGGGTCATATACTACTCCGACCGTGCGCTCACCTTTGTATTCGATGCCTATCGAGACGGCGAAAATCGGCAGTCCCGCCGAAAAATTCGTAGTGCCGTCGAGCGGGTCGATTATCCACCGGAAATCCGATCCGTTCTGCTGCTCGCCCATCTCCTCCGAAAGTATCGAGTGGTCGGGATACAGCCTGTTGATGCTGCTTACAATCACCGACTCCGCAGCTTTGTCGGCGTCGGTAACTATATCGGCTTCATTATATTTGGTGTGGATGCCGAGTTTGTCCGACCTGTAGTAGGATCGGAGCACCCTCCCGGTATTGCGGGCTATGTCTATGGCATCGAGCAGCAGATCGTCCATTGTTATGCTTTTTGGGTGAGAACGCCTGACGTCGGTCAAATGTTCTTATTCGAAGTTCGAAGAAGTTATGGGCATGGGGCGGCGGAACACTTCTTTAAACGAAATCAGCGTCTCGGTGCGGCCCAGTCCCTGGAGCTTGTCGTGGATAATGTCGAGCAGATGACCGTTGTTGCGGGCAAAAATTTTCGCTAAGAGGTCGTACTGGCCAGTGGTGTAATGACATTCCACTATTTCAGGGATGGCGCTCAGACGGTCTACGACCTCCTGGAAACTCGTCGGATCGTTGAGAATGAAACCTATGTAGGCACAGGTCTCGTAGCCGGCGGTCGATGGATTTATTATTGATTCGAAGCCCTGGATGGCTCCGTTGGAGGTTAGCTTCTGGATGCGCTGGTGAATGGCGGCTCCCGATACATTAGTCTCACGTGCTATTTCAAGAAACGGCTTGCGGGCATTGCCTGAAAGCATCCCGAGTATTTTATAGTCAAGCCGGTCGTACTGTTGACGTGCCATTTTTTGTTTTGATATTAGTTAAGTATATTGTTGGTTATTATTACTACTGTCACATTCTCTTACAATTTGTAATGCAAAATTAGTAAAAATATCCCGGTTTCAAGCACAAAAACCGATTTTCTATAACATTTTTTTAGTTAACGTAAGTTTTACTACTCAATCTGCACGTATAATCAGCGCCTAACTCGCTTAAATATAGTTTCTTATTTGTTTATGCCACTTTGATACCGCAATCCCGTGTAAATGCAGAAGCCCAATTTCTACCCTGCAAAGCGCCTCCGCCGATGAATATGGGGCTGAAATACTGATAGCCAGCAATATGTCTATATTTGGCGCCCGCAGGGTCAAAAACAAATCTCCACCCCGGATCTCTTCTCTTACATAGCTGCCAGCGTCTCGAAAAATTCGCGGCGCAGCGAAGCGTCGGTGTCAAACACTCCGCATGTTTCGGTGGTAGTGGTAGTGGAGCACTGTTTTTCAACTCCGCGCATCTTCATGCAGAGATGCTCGCCGTTGCAGACTACGATCACCCCTTTCGCTCCGAGTTTTTCCATTATAATTGAGCAGATCTGCGCCGTCATGCGCTCCTGAACCTGGAGCCTCCGGGCGTAGAAATCGACTAAGCGGGCTATCTTCGATAGTCCGATGGTCTTCCCGTCGGGGATGTAGCCTATCGATACTTTCCCGAAAAAGGGAAGTATATGGTGCTCGCACATCGAATAGAATTCTATGTCTTTCACCACCACCATCCTCGAACCCTCGTGTGTGAAAATGGCGTTGTTGATTATCGCGTCCGGATCCTGCCGGTAGCCGCGGGTGATGTAAAGAAGCGCTTTGGCCGCACGTACCGGCGTTTTAAGTAATCCCTCGCGCTCCGGGTCTTCCCCCAGAAGTTCGATTATCGACTTGAGGTGACCCGCCAGTAGCTCTGTCTTTTCCTGTTCGTTGTTGCTCTCCATTATTGGCTGATGTTTACGCGGTCGCGCACAACACGTATTTCCTTCGAATATGCCGGAAACGCCTTGCGGATTTCGCCGGCGGCTTCGTCGGCTTCCTGGCGTGTGCGGAAATCTCCTACTTTAAGTCGCCAGTAGGGCGACGTGTAAAGCACATAGGTGCGGTACTGCGGAAACCGCGCCGAGATGTGGCGTGATTTCGTGCGTGCCTCGTTTTTGGCTGTATGCACGTTGTTGTCAGAAAAAACCTGTACCCTGTATCCCGCCATCCGGCCGTGGGTGGGACGGGCTTCCGCCGGCTGTTCGTTCACGGCCGGCGCTGCCGACGGGTCGAGGCGCTCCTCGAGTGCCCGGGGCTGGATGATGATATTGCCGCTGTTGCCCGCAGTGATATGATCAACTATCGAGGGCTGCGGCTCGACGTCGGCTGCGGCGCTCTGAGGCAGAAGCGCCGCAACAGCTGTCGCTGCGGTCAGTAGAAGTCGGATTTTCTTCATGTGAAAAAAGCAAATTCGACTGCAAAAATACAAAAATATATTCTTGCAGCCGAATTTTTTAGCGTTATTCGCAGAAAGCCTTTATCAGAATGCGTTCACGATACCCATGAACGAGTCTGCGTCGAGGGCTGCGCCGCCGATGAGGCCGCCGTCCACGTCGGGTTTTGCGAAGAGTGCCTTGGCATTGCTCGGCTTGCAGCTGCCGCCGTAGAGAATGGAGGTGTTGTCTGCAACCTCTTTGCCATACTTGTCGGCGATGGTCTTGCGGATGAATGCGTGGATTTCCTGAGCCTGATCGTCGGTAGCGGTCTTGCCGGTGCCGATGGCCCATACGGGCTCGTAGGCGAGGATGAGCTTGCCGAAGTCTTCGGCCGAGAGATCAAAGAGGGCGTCCTCGATCTGCGATTTTACCACGTCGAAGTAAGTTCCGTCCTCACGCTGCTCGAGAACCTCGCCGATGCAGAAGATGGGGGTGAGGTTGTTGTCGAGAGCCAGACGTACTTTCTCTTTCAGGGTCTCGGAAGTCTCACCGTAGTACTGACGGCGCTCCGAGTGGCCGAGAATCACGTATTTTGCACCGGTCGATGCCACCATGGGAGCCGAAACCTCGCCGGTATAGGCGCCTTTCAGGTGGTCGGCGCAGTTCTCGGCGCCTAAGCCCAGCTTGTTGCTGTCAATTACGTTATTGACTGCATAGAGGTGGGTGAAGGGCACACAGATGATTACGTCGCATTTGGGCTCTGCGTTTTTGAGTGCGTTGTTAACGTCTTCGGCGAGCTTTACGCCTTCGGGCAGCGTGGTGTTCATTTTCCAGTTGCCGGCAACAATATTTTTTCTCATTTCAGTAAGGATTGTATTTTTCCGGAGGCAAAATTACAAATAATCATCGGAATAACCGCAACCTTTTTCGTCTAAACTTCTCCGCTCTTTTCCCGTTGCCCGCTTTTCGGAGAATATTTTTGCTTTCCCGCAACTTTTTTCCGCCTCACTGTTGATTCCGTTGTGGAATTTTATTATCTTAGCGAAAACTTTCCGCGCCGAAGGTTTGTTTCTTTTTAAGATTCTCTAATTTTTTAAATATACATACTGTAATGAAAGCATTAAACATCGTTTTGGCTGTTTTGGGCGGTGCCATCGCCGGCGCTGCAGTTGGTCTCCTCTTCGCCCCCGAAAAAGGCGAAAGAACCCGCAAGGATATCGTTGATTATCTCCGTAGCAAAGGCATCAAGCTCCAGAAGAGCAAGATCGAGGAACTTGCCGATGAGATTGCCGACGAACTCGAAGCCAAATAAAAATTACAGATAAACCACTTACTCCGCGGCGTCTCATGCTTCCTGCTGAGGAAGGCGCCGCGGTTTTCTCAAAACCACTCACCACCCGCAAGACTATGAACTGGATTTATGCTTTTTTAGGCGGCGCTATCGTGGGCGCCGGCGTTGCAATTCTTTTCGCTCCTGAAAAAGGAGAAGACCTCCGTGCCCGCATCAAGGAACTCCTCCGCAAGAAGGGCATCATCTGCAGCGACAGCGAAATCGACGCTCTCGTGGAGCAGCTTACTACTGAAATCGACGACTGACCTTGGTTATGTCGGATAAAAACGATAACAAATTCAGCACCCTGTGGGTTGAGTTTCAGGATTTTCTGAAACTCAACCTCGACTATGCCCGGCTTACTGCCGCCGAGAAGCTTACCATGCTCCTCGTGGCGATTTCGCTATGCCTGATTGGGTTCGTGCTGGTATCCCTCATCCTGTTTTTTGCCTCTATGGCCCTGATAGGGATTATCGCACGCTCAACCGGCCTTGTGGGCGCCGAACTCATAATGGGCGGATTCTATGTCCTTATGCTCGTTCTGGTGATAGCTTTCCGCCGCCCCCTGATTGTCAATCCGATTTCGCGTTTCGTGTCTAAACTTTTTCTTTAATCATGGCAAGCAAACGAAAAACATTACCCCACGAAACCGACGGCTGGAAGGGCTACACTCTCGATGAGATCCGCTATCTGCGCGCATATACCGCCGCCCGCATCGAAATCCAGGGTGAAGGACTGAAAAACAATGTCAGGAATCTCAACCCTCTCAGCCGCGGCGACGGCTCGCAGCCCGGAGGACTATTCGGCAGAATTTTCAGCGCCCTCACCTACATCGACATCGCCATCATTGCTTTCAAGGTCGGAAGCAAGGTGCTCCATACGGTAAGGCGGCTTCGCCGCTGAGCCTGATTATTGCTACTGGTCAATGACCGGCTGCGCTTAAGCGTGTCCGGTCATTGACCGCGTATATATAAATAATGTATACATATTATAATATATGAACGATTATATTGAGGTCAGAATCGACATCAACCCTTGTGATGAAATCTCAACCGACATTCTCGCCGCACTTCTCGCCGACGCAGGCTATGAAAGTTTTGTGCCCGATGCCGAAGGAATGACCGCCTACGTGAAAAAAGAAGATTTTTCCCGACAGGCGCTCGACTCCGCCGTTGAGGAAAGCGGTGTCCCTGCCCGGGCCACTGTTGAGATCTCCCATAAGCTCGTGGAGGGAAGAGACTGGAACGAGGAGTGGGAGAAAAACTATTTCCAGCCTATCGTGGTTGGCGACGAGTGCGTTATCCACAGCTCATTCCACCGCGACGTACCTGTATGTCGCTACGACATCGTCATCGATCCCAAGATGGCGTTCGGAACAGGCCACCATGCCACTACCTCGCTGATTCTCGCCCGGCTCCTCTCCATCGACCTCGAGGGTCTGAGCACTGTCGACATGGGAACCGGCACCGGAATCCTCGCCATCCTTGCCGCCATGCGCGGCGCGTCCCCCGTGACTGCCGTGGAAATCGACGAATTTGCTTTCTCAAACGCAGTGGAGAATTTCCGCCTCAACAACGTGCCGCAGGTACAGGCCGTTCTCGGCGACGCCTCCGCGCTCCGTGGCATTTCCGGCGTGCAGCTCTTCATTGCCAACATAAACCGCAATATCATCACCGCCGACCTCCCGCGCTATGCCGCCACGCTCGCCCCGGGAGCAACCATGCTCCTGAGCGGCTTCTACGAGGCTGACATTCCGGTGGTTCTGGCTGTCGCCGAGTCCCTCGGTCTGCACTACGAGGGCCACACTGTCCGGGATAACTGGACTTGTCTGCGCCTGAAAATGGCCTGATATCCGTATTCCTTCAAAATTTTTTGCCCCGCGAATGAAACTTTCCGGGGCTTTTTGCGTCTAACAGACTGAAATGTCCGACAAAGCACGCCAACAACAGTTCATGGCGCTCGTCGACGCCAACAAGCGTACCATATATAAGGTATGTTACATGTACGCTTCCGGTCCCGAGCACCTCAAAGACCTCTACCAGGAGATTCTCGCTAATCTCTGGCAGGGAATCGACTCATTTCGCGGCGATGCAAAAGTGTCGACATGGATTTACCGCACGGCAATCAACACCTGCGTCACCTACCACCGCAACCACCGCAGCCACTCCTCGGAGATGAGTCCCCTCGAGGCACTTCCCGACGTGGCCGATGAGGGCGACGGCGGCCACCGCGAACGTCTGCGCGAGATGTACCGTCTGATAGGTCAGCTCAACAAAATGGACAAAGCGCTGATTCTGATGTGGCTCGACGAACGCAGCTACGACGAGATCGCCGACGTCACCGGTCTGTCGCGCAACAACGTGGCCACACGTCTGCGGCGAATCAAACTCAAACTTATCGAACAAGGAAAGGAGGAACTATGAATATTGACGAACTTCGGCGCTCATGGAATGCGATCGATGCCGACACCCGGGAAATCGACGCCGCCAACAGCGATTTCCGCCGGAAAATCGAGTCGGGCACCGTGACTTCCGCACGTTCGCGCCTGCTGCGCACCCTGCGCATGCAGCAGGTGCTGATATTGGTCGGCCTATTTGCCATCAGAGTGTTGTGGAACTTCAATCCGCTCCTCACGGGTCTTTGCCTGCTATTCTTTATAATCATGGGTGTGCTCGTGAGCTACGAGTTTTTCCGGCTTCGCTCAATCTCATTTTCGCAGATACCTGTGGCGCAGGCCCGCTGGGAGATCTACGCCATGAAGCGGCGCTATTTCTGGTACCGCGTGGTTGGTATGACTCTCGGTATTCCGCTGGTAGGGTGGATGCTCTGGTTCTTCTACGGAATAGACACCGGAATGTTTATCGGCGGATGCACCGGAGCCGTGATTGGACTCGCCATCGGAATTTCAATCAACATCAGGCGTGCAAGACTTCTGCGGCAGATGCGCCGCGAAATCGACGAGGAGATGGCCGGTTGATTCTTTCATTTTTCTTATGAAAATACGAACCGGGGCTGCGTGGGATTCCTCCCTCCGCAGCCCCGGATTTCTTTGAGTCAGTCAGGTCGTTTATTTTACGAACTTCATGGTCTTTACGCCGTAGTCGGTGGCCACGCGCGCCACGTAGACGCCTGTCTCCAGGCTTTCGAGGCTCAGGCTGAACTCGCCGTTGCCCTCTGCAGCTGCTACGGAGATGCCTGAAACCGACCATACGCTTACCGAAACTTCGCCCGAGGCTTTTACCGTGAGTGTGTTGCCGTCCCACTCACACTCGGCCTGGCTGTCGGTAACTATATTGCCGATGCCGCTGAAATCCACGAAATTCTCGGCCGTAATCTTCATTGTCGGCACGTATTCTTCCTCATACATGTCGTATTCCGAAATCACGGTCTCGAGCACTCGGCCGTCGTCACCGTAGGTGTAGTCCCACTTAGTGCCCTCAATGTAGGTTTCGCCGTCCATTTCCATGGTCGAAATCTCGCTTATGGGATTGAGATGTGAATCATATTCAACTTCATACGATTCTGTCTGACCGTAGGTCTCGCCTTCCTCTTCCGAAACAGACTCAATCTTTTCGGTAAAGCTTCCGTATGCGTCGGTGTAAAGGAGCGAGTGGTTGACGGTGGCTGTGTAGCCTTCGCCCTCCTCCTTGATTGTCGAATTGAAGTTGTCGCCGTCGTAGGTGGCGCTTATGGTTCCGATTTGCTCGTCGAGATACCATATCTCGGCGCTCTTCACCCTGTTGTCACCTACAAATAGCTCCGTGAAATTATTTGTAAGGAGCTGACCGTTGCAGTCGTTCCACTCTATGTTGAGAAATGAGAGCTGATCCACCCACTCAAGCTGCGTGCCGGTGTATTCCAGCTCGCTGAGATACCATTCGAACGGAGCGCTCGCGCCGTCCTCATACATGAGTTTCACTCTCGAGGTCGGGTCGTAAATGCCCTGGAAGTAAACCTGGATTTCATAGTCGGTCACGTTGTTGTCGGCGTTGCGGGTCACCTTGAAATGATTGCTGGAACCTATCACCCATTCGTCGTTGTAGTAGCGATAAATATCGTTGGCGGTGGCGAACGTGTGAACAATCGGGTCGTTGAATTCCTTCACGGTTTTTCCGCTCGGAGTCCAGGTGGCGCCTTCGTCGTCGCTCGTGTCCTCGGCTTTGAGAGTGGTGTTGCCATACTTGTCGTACTCGTACTTTATGCGCGAGATTTCGCCTTCATATTCCTCCGCCTCGCTGGCGATTGTGCCGTCGGGGTTGTAGGTGTAGGTGTAAGTGCCGCCGTCAACCCACTCGCCGTCCATGTATGCGCTGATATTTTCCTTGAGGGGGAGGGGTACCTTGTTTTCCTCTGCCCTCGAAGCCACCCGCCGGGCTTTGCGGACGCCGGATTTTGCCGGAGCCGCTTTCTCGGTTTTCATCACGAATTTGGACTGGAGAGCTTTCTGTCTGAGGGGTGCGGCTTCCGCCACTGCGGCAGTCGATACAACTGCTGCCGCCAAAACTAAAGAAGTAAAAATTTTCATAGGCATAATATGATGTTTGTGTTACTTTTCTCTGCAAAATTACGCATAATTTTTCAGATTCTAAAATAATTTAACATTTCGCATTGCAAATAAAAAAGTGGTAAAAAAGCGGCGGCCGCTCGGACTGAGCGGCCGCCGTTTGTCGCGGAATCTGCTTCTTGTCAGAGAATCGAAGCGATGTTGTATTTTGCAAACTCGAGATCCTTTGCGGCCTTTGCGGCGAGGGTGTTGTCGAGTTTGATGGCCTGACGGAGGTTGGAGGTGAGCATGTTCTCGTTGCCGGTGCGGGCGCCGAGGATAGCTGTCAGGTAGTAGGTGGTGGCATCGGGAGTGGCGATGGCGGCGAGAGTCGACTTGGCCTTGCCGTAATCCTTGTTGAGGATCTGGGCGAGAGCGGCGTTGTTGCTCTTCGACGAGCCGAACGATTTCACTGCTGCGTTGAGGTCGCCCTGACGGAGATAGTAAACGCCGAGAGCGTCGCCGAGTTCTTCAAGACCGGCTGCCTTGCCGAATGCTGCGTTGGCTGCGCGGTAATCGTCGTTGACAAGGGCGATGAGACCCTGGTTCATCTGCGATTCAGGTGCGGAGGGCTCCAGACGGGCAGCTTTCTTGAACGATGCCATGGCTGCGTCGTAGTCTTTCTGCTGATACTGCACTTTGCCGAGGTTGTTGAAGCCGCGGAAGTCGTTGGGGTGCAGGCGGGTGGCTGCGGTGTAGATGGCTTTCTTGCGGTTGAGGTCGTTGGTGAGGGTAGCGGCGTAGAGAAGTTCGTCAGCGCTCAGCGATGCGGGATCGCTGTCAACGAGACGGTTGATTTCCTCGTCGCTCTTGCCGATTACGTTCACGCTTGCAGTGATGCGCGAGTAGCGGAGCTGCGGAAGAATTTCGTCGGCAAGCTGGTCGAACACGCTCGAGAGGTTGCGGATTTCGCGTTCGCGCTCCTCGGGGTCTTTATACATGGAGAGCACGCTGAGGATAAGATCCTTGTCCTGGATATTGCTTGCTGCAACCAGTTTCTGGAAGCCTTCCCAGTCCTCGGGAGTGAACTGAGCGGTGAGTTCGCCGAATTCAGTCACTTTGTCTTTCTTGAGCTGGTTCTTGAGATAGCTCTGGGTGTTGGTCTCGCGGTTTTCGGCCAGACGTGTGTTGAAGTCGAGCGCGCCTTCGGGCGATGCATACGACTGGATGTTGATTTCCTCGATCACACGTGAGGTGTCACCGGCTGCGAGCTTGATGTCGCGGTTCAGACGGAGCACCTCGTCGCTGCGGAGCTCGCTCTCGCGGAGATTGGCCTGATTGATGAGGAAGTGGATGTCGGCCTGATATTTCTCGTTGATGATGCGCTGGAACTTGTCGGGGGCAGTGGCGGGCGAAACGGTGCCGGCGTCGGCGAGTGCCGAGGTAGCCACAACGCCGTCGGCTACTTTCACGCGGGGAAGTGCGTATTTCTTGCTGCCCTGCTCAACCAGGAAGTCGAGGTAGAGTTCCGATTTCATCATCTCGGGTTTGTAGACGTAGTTTACGGGGATCGTAACCATGCCGCCGCGTTCGAAAGAAACCACGGGATTGTTGCCGCGCACTTTCTCGCCCTGGAAAGTCATGGGAGCCGAAGCCTCTTCGGTGCCGTCAAAAACGAGGTAGGGAGTTACGGTTACAGAGGCGTTCTTTACGAAGAATTTCGAAGGAATGTTAGCCGATACGGTTGCGGGTACGTTCGGCCCTACCACTTCGAGCGGATTCGGATTGACGCTGAAATAATCGGCCGCAAAAGGATTCATCTTTTTGCCGCATCCTGTCAGCACGAGTGCCGAGGCCATCAGGAGCGTGTAGCTTAACTTGCAGTTCATAAAGCTTAATTATGTAATAATGATGTTTTGGTTGCAGTTGAAACCGCGGGCGCTGAACCCGCATCTGCAAAGATACGAAGAATAACCCGTTTCCGGCATACTTTTAACATCTTTTCTAAAACAGCAGCTCCGACGGCAAAAAGGTGCGGCAGCGCCGCCCAAAATGCCGCGCTGCCGCACCGGAATATAAAGAGAATATACTTGGCTTACTTCACAATTACCTTGCGGACTGAGCCGTCTTTCATCTTCACGATGTTGATGCCGATCCACGGAGTTTCAGACCTCACGCCCTGAAGATTGTAATATCCCTCGGGTTCGTCGCTGCCGGTGAAATCTTCACCGATATTCTCTATTGCCGATGAACCGTCGGATACAGGAATCCTTATGTCGGGAATCACTCCGAAGTACGTTTTATGAGCCTGGGCTTTGAAATTGGCGTCGCGGCCGGTCTCGGGATTGATGAATCGGTGGTTGCCTATGGGATCGCCGTAGCCGTTTACCTGAATCACACCTTCTGTAAGATCGAAGGTGGGCTGAGCGCTCACGTCGTGGTTGGCGGGTATGGTCACGGTGACTGCCTGTGCCGACGCTGACGAGCCGAATGTATACTGGCCTTTCCCGAGAGTCAGTGAGGTTCCGTTAGGGATACCGTTGTAGGTTACGTAGGCCGACATGTTATATATGCCCGCGAGTTTGTTGGCGGGATGGCGGAGACCTGCATACTGGATTTTTACTTCGTCGCCCGGCTGGAAATCATTGCTGCCGGGACGGGTTACATTCGTGATTTCGCGTGAGCATTTTTTTGCTGTCAGCACCTGATATGCCGATTTTCCCCCGGCGTCTGTAAGGCGCACTATCTGCCGCCCCTCTTTCAGAACTACGGTGTAGGTGCCGTCGCCGTTGTCGGTGGCGCCCTCGCTGCCGAAGCCGCTGTAGGATGCCGCATGCTCGCCTATGGTGGGATAGGCGATGCTGATGTCGGCCACTCCCTCCGCCGTGAAGGTGTAGGGGTAACCTTCTTCATCATCGAGATAGTAGAACACGTCGCACTCGGCGTCGACATATTTTCCCGCATCCTTGAGGGTGTCGAGGTTGTATTTCTCGTTGATTGTCATTTCAGGCTTTGCCGCTGACTCTCCCTGACCTACGGTAATCACGTAGACGGCGGTGTTTTCAGGCCATATCGCACCCCAGAATTCTCCTCCGAGAAAATCGTATTTGGTGCCGTTGCGGTGGTAATTCAGATTGATGGCGTCGTAAGTCACGAGCACAATAGCCGTACCGTTGCCTACTGCGGTAATGTCGGCCCACGCCGAACCCGGCTTCTGGCTTACGCTGACCACGCCGGTGCTCGGTTTTCCGTCCGCGTCAACAACCGTATAATGGAAGTCCGGCTCGATAAAGTAGTTGCTGACGGTATTGTCGGTGAGTTCCCACGTGCGCATGGCGTGAGCTTTGAATACGTCGCCCACGTTCATCTCCTTGTGGCCGCGCTCGTTTACGTTCACGAATATGTCGCCCGTCTCGTAGCCATTGTTCGATGTCACGTCGTGGTTTGCCGTTTTGGGGTGGTGGGCGGTATACATTTCCTCGGTAAATGTCAGGTCGGGCTGCTTTGTCGGGTCTGAACTTACGGTGAAATACCCCGCGTAGGTCAGGCCGCCCTCTTTCCAGGTGCGGTAATTGACTGTGGAATTTTCCGTCAGGCTGTATTTCACCATCTTGTTGCCGTTTGCCCTCTCTGTTGACTGAGGTTCGTATAAAGCAAAGTCAACATAGTGGGCTTTCTTGCTGCCGAGTTGGATTTCGGCATCCTCAGGAATGGTTATGGTTACTTCGCAGTACTTTGCTTCGGCGCCCGAAAGCGAGGCGAATCCTGCCGACAGCATAAACACGGAGACAATCAGACTTTTCATTTCCATGCGATTTTATAGGTTGTTTTTGTTATTGTTCTCTAAGAATGAATTTGCGTCCGTTGCGGATGTAAATCTGTCCGGGCTGCGGATTGCTGACGCGGATGCCCTGCAGGTTGTAGATGGGGCCGTCCTCTTCCTGGCTGTCGGCTATGATGTCGCCGATGCCCGACTCGTCGGGGTTGAGGGCGAGGAAATGCCCCGGGTTGATGTACGTTCCGAACTTACCGAGCAGCTTCCCTTCGGGGTTCCACTGGTAGAGTGTGCCGCCTTCGGCGAAACCGGCCGCGTCGGTGCCGTAAATGTAACCGGTATAGGGATTTACGTAGATTCCGTAAGGACTGTCCATTTTTTTGATGTCGGCGAGCAGAGTGCCGGGCAGAGTGTTTTCGTAAACGCCGGATTTGCCTCCGGTTTCCATCACGTCAGCCGGGTCGATCGTCACGTAGTTGAATGCGTAATCGCCTGTTATATAGGAGTATCGTGAGCCTATGGCATAGAAATTGCCCTGCAGGTCTGCGGTGCTGTAGGTCGCGGCATAGTCGAGTTTCACGAAGCATTCCTCGTCGGGTTTCCCGTCTAAAACCGCCTGGCAGTCCATTATGATTGTGGCGGCGGAGACCTCGTAGTAGTCGCCGGGTGAGTTGATGCAGAGATACTGTCCGCTCTGCGACATCTTGCCGTAGAGATTGATCTGGCCGGTGTCGACCGTGCGTTTCACCTTGAGGGTAGCGGCGTCGATTACCGTCACCGTCTGCTCGTAGTCGTGGTTTTCCTGAAAGGCGTAGCCGCCCGAGTTCGCCACGAAAAGACAGCCCTTGTAGAGGGCGATACCCTCCGGCTCGTAGCCCACCTCCACGGCATCAGCCACCTTGTAGTCGCTTACATCGATTTTAGCCACGAATCCTTTCTCGAATTCGCGCATGCCCTTCTTAGTTATGCACTCGTGGCCGTAGGAGGTGACATACACGTAATTGCCGTCCGACGCCAGCTTGCGGTTGTTGGGAACGTCCTCCGTTGCGGCCACTGCCTTCCCTGTCGGGTCGATGAACTGCACTATGTTCGACCAGTTCACCGCTATGGCTATCAGATTGTCGTTGACGCGGATGATGTCGTTGGGAGTGTCGCCGAGTTTGGCTTTGTTGACGTCGCGAAACCATTGGTTGCTGACTATTTTCCCGTCCTCGAAATAGGTTATCTTGCCGTTGTCGGCCTGCCATGTGCCTTCGTTGAGCACGATGATTTTTTCTTTCGCAGCTGCGGTCACCGCCAGAGCCAGCACCCACAGAACAGTAAATGTCCGTTTAAGCATATTCTTTATTTTTTTAATTTGTTTCCAATTGTATACGACAGCGTGAACCGGAAACTGCGTCCCGGCATCGGGTAGCGCGGTATGTGTTCATACTGAACGTCGAACAGGTCATTCACCTCCATCGAGGCGGTAAACCGTTTCCATGAGCCGGTGACCTTGACATCGACGTTGTTGTAGGGTTTGAGCACGTCCTCCGGGTCGGCGTACGACCACATGCGCTCCCCGACGTGCAGTTCCGACACCGTCAGCGAAAGTGTGCGCCACGACACTATCCCCGTCACTCCGCACGAAAATTTCGGCGAGTAGCAGATAGGCTTGTCGTAGCTCTCTTTCTCCGGGTCGGTGCGGTTCACGTCGTGTTGCAGCGTGAACGACGTCAGCAGTGAGAATGTCCAGTCGCCTGTCATATACTGCCCCTGTACCGTGGCGTTGAGACCCCGGCAGTAGGTCTTGCCGTAGTTCATCATAGTCCACGTGTAGGTGCCTTTGAGCGGCAGACACACTATCCGGTTCTCTATATGGTTTATGTAGGCGTCGGCCTGCACCGTGGCGAGCCAGTGGCGCGACATGTAGTTGTACTCCGCTCCGATGTTCCATTGCTTCGTATTCTCGGGCTTGAGATTGCGGTTGCCCGACTGTGTGTAATACAGGTCGTTGAGTGTGGGAACACGGAATATATCCTTGTACCACGCCCGCAGGGTCAGGCGGCGCCAGGTGTAGCCCAGCGACACCGCCGGCGTGAATTTATGCAGCGGGTCGGCGGCTCCCGTTTTCAGCCGGGTGTGATCCCTGTAGTGCTGAAACAGCACCGACGACGCCAGGCGGAAGCCCCGCCACTCCATCTGCAGCGCTCCTACGGCTTTCTGGTCGAGGCGGCGCACCGGACTGAACCGCTTGAGGTCGGCGTCGAGCCACGACATGCGCGCATCGTAGCTCACGTTGACATACGCCCACGGAAACAGTCGCGCCGTATAGGCCGCCGAGGCGTAGGCATCGTTCTGATAATAGTGATTGTCGACCTTCGCTGTATTCTGGTTCTCAGGATAATCGGTTTTGTATCTGAGATACTCGTGGGCGTATTTCATGTTGAATTTCACGGAGTGCCTGCTGCCGAAACGGTGCTGCCACGATGCCTGCGCGAAAAAATCGGTGTCCCATTCGCGTCCTATGTTGGTGTACTTGTCCGACAGGCGCCTCACTATGCCTCCGGGACAGCCGCGCTCCGACACGTAGCAATACACGTGCGACGCGAATCCGCCCTTGAACAGAGCACCTTCTATCCTGAAATACTCTATGTCCGAGTTCTTGCGGCGTCCCACTGTATCCTCGTATTCCGACCGGTATCTGAACGGATAGTCACCCTTTGAGTTGAGATATTCTCCGTCGATAAACGCACTCCACCCGTTACGGCTCAGCTGCGCGTTCACCCTTCCGCGGTAGGAGTGGAACGACCCCGCTCCCGCAAGCACCGTCAGCGAGTCGCTCGTCGGGCGCCGCGTCTGCATGTAGACCGTCGCACCCGACGCATATTCCGATGCCGACTGACACGTTTCCAGTTTGTTGGCGTTGTAGAGCGAAACGGATTCGAGGGTAGAGAGCGAGAATTTGCCCAGGTCGACCGTTCCGTTCTGCGCGTTGGTGATCCGGATGCCGTCAATGTACACCCCTACGTGCTGGGACCCGAGCGACCTGACGTTTATGGTCTTGAGGCCGCCCAGCCCTCCGTAATCCTTTATCTGCACTCCCGCAAAATACTTAAGGGCATCGGCTATCGACGTTGACGAGAGCGACTGGAGTTTCTGACCCGACAGGGTCTGCACCGTTGCAAGCGGCTTCCGCACCGCCGTAACCTCCACACCCTTCAGCACGAGGGTAGAGTCTTCAGGTTCGGGTTCCACCGCCCGGGCGCTCGGCGCCCAGCCGATAACTGCCATGAGGAGCAGCAGCACCGTCCGGCAACAGGGAATATGTAGAAATATCTTTGGCATAAACAGGAAGTTTTTCATTGCGCCCGCGCGAGCCGTTCATCTGAAAAAAGAAATCCCGGTGCGAAAACTACGCATCGGGTCTACAGGCTGCATTACAAAATTCTCTTCCATTGGCTCTGCCAATGACTGAAAGTAAAGTCAGATGCTTTTCCGTGATCCCGCGGGCGCAAACACATTATATATAATAAGCGGGTCTTCTGACTTATCCCGGTTTCTTTTGAGCCTTCCCGGCCTTCCCGGCCAGTGGCTGATTGTAAAAGAAACCTTTTGCGGGGGGAATTACAGCAGCGGGTACTGTCACGGATTCTCACCGTGTTCCTATGGCAACTCTTCGCCAACGCTTATTTCCGATTGCAAATTTAAGAAAAAATTTCCGATTCCCGGCATTTCCCTTCCGGAACCCGCGGCTCTTTCATTTAAAACCTTTGGCAGGCTTATTATTATACTGATATAACTGGCTGAGTATCAATGTGCGGACGTGATTCTTCACGTCCACGGTGAATAAACATTTTTACAGAAAAAACTAATGCATTCACACCTGTTTTCCCAGTGGACGTGAAGAATCACGTTTGTTCAATACGCAGGTTATCAGTGCGTTGTTTAGCGGGTATTACCTCCGGATTCATTAGATACGCTATCCGTGGTTTTAAATGAAGGAGCCGTGTCCGGAACCGGTGCAAAAAAATGGGCGGACAGTTACGGCAACTGTCCGCCCGGTCAAAATCAACGTCAAAACTATTGTTATTCAGCGCCGTATTTTGTTCGTGTCTTTAAAATCTGGTATGTCTTGTCGCAGTCCTGCTCCAAGAGCGGCTGCAGTATGGCCGCCATGCGGGGGTCGGTCATCCTGAGGTCGGCATAGCGGTCTTCACCGTTTATGTAATCTGAAAGCGAGCCGTCGGGAGCCGCCGAATCGAGTGTGAGCGGGTTCTCCCTCCGCGGGTCGTATCGGTAGATAGGCCAGTAACCGCTCGCAACCGCCTTGCGCTCTTCCAGTATGGAATGGCCCAGTCCGAGCCTGATGCCGTGGTTTATGCACGGGCAGTAGGCTATTACTATGGCCGGCCCGGGGTAGTTCTCGGCCTCCGTCAGCGCGTCGATGGCCTGCTGGAAGTTCGCACCGAGTGCTATTGAAGCCACGTAGATGTTGCCGTAGGTCATCATCATCCGCGCCAGATCTTTCTTGGCGTTAGGCTTGCCGTCGGGCGAGTATTTCGCCACCGCGCTGCGCGGAGTCGCCTTCGAGGTCTGGCCGCCGGTGTTGGAATAGCATTCGGTATCCATCACCAGAATCTTTATGGGTTCGCCCGACGCCAGTACATGGTCAAGCCCAGCAAATCCTATGTCGTATGCCCAGCCGTCGCCGCCTATGGCCCAGACCGAGCGGTAAGCGAGCATGTCGGCCATCCCCAGCAGGTTGGCAAAACGTCTGTCGGTGTTCTTTACAGGGGTCAGCATCTCCACGAGCATCCTGCCCGTGCGCTCCGACTCCACGGGGTCATCCTTGGCGTTGAGCCATGCCTCGAGCGGATATTTTAGATACTCGGCCACCGCAGGGTCGTCGATAAGTTCCTTTACCCGCAGTGCCGCGAGAGCACGCCGGTGGCGCGTGGCCACAAGCATACCGAATCCGTATTCGCCGTTATCCTCGAAGAGCGAGTTGCCCCATGCCGGTCCCCGTCCGTCGGGGGTGGTGCAGTAGGGGTTTGAAGGATAATCCGCTCCCCACACCGAGCTGCAGCCCGTGGCGTTGGCTATGAGCAGATGTTTGCCGAAAAGCTGCGTGAGCAGTTTCACGTAGGGAGTCTCGCCGCAGCCTGCGCATGCGCCCGAGAACTGCAGGCACGGCGTCTGAAGCTGTGAACCGTTTACCGTAAAGGGCGACACGAGATTGTCTTTGCAGCTCACGTTTTTCTGCGCCCATTCCAGAAGCGGAACCTGCACCGGAAGCTCCTCGGCTATAGGCTTCATGCTCAGCGCATGCCCCGGACAGGTGAGCACGCAGCTCGCGCACCCCATGCAGTCTTCCGTAAAGTTCTGTATGCGGAACTGGTAGCCCTTGAGCTCGGGTGCTCCGGTGGCGTCTTTCGTCACGAAGCCTTCCGGAGCGGCAGCCTTCTCCTCGGGAGTGAGCACGAAGGGGCGGATGGCGGCGTGGGGGCATACGAGCGAACACTCCGTACACTCCACGCATTTGTCGGGATTCCAGTGAGGAACCATCAGCGCTATGCGCCGCTTTTCGTAGGCGGTGGTGCCCATCGGCATCGTACCGTCGGGCGGTATCACGGAAACCGGTACAGAGTCGCCGAGACGTTCCATACACGGCCGGTGGATATCGCGGATAAAGGAGGGGAGGACATCTATGGCTGCCTGATCAGCCGGCTCATCACTGGCCGTGAGCCATGAATCGGGATATTTCACCTCCCGCAGCGCGCCTGCGGCCATGTCGACTGCTTTGAGATTCTTGTTGACAACGGCGCCCCCTTCGTGGGCGTAGGTCTTGCGTATCTGCTCTTTGAGGTCGTTCAGCGCATTTTCGAAAGGCACTGTTCCGGAGAGATAGAGGAATACGGTTTCCATCGGCATGTTGATTCTCACGCCGAGTCCCACACTGCGCGCTATGCCGTCGGCGTCGATGTTGTAGAACCGGAGTTTCTTCTCCGCTATCTGGCGCCGCATTCGCGCGGGCAGTTTCGTTTCCATTTCGGCATCTGTCCACGGCGAGTTAAGAACGAAAACTCCGCCCTCCCTGGCGTTGTCGAGCATGCGGAAACGGTCAACGTAGGTCGGCTTGTGGCAACCTACGTAGTCGGCGTACTCTATACTGTAGGCGGAGGTGATGGGTTTCCGGCCGATGCGGAGTTCCGATACCGTGTAGCCGCCCGATTTCTTTGCCGAGTAGCTGAAATATGCCTGAGCGTAGAGATCGCTGCCGTTTCCGATGATGGCGGCCACCTGCTTGGTGCCTCCCACCGTTCCGTCGGCGCCTATTCCGTAAAATACGCTCTGGTAGGTGTCTTTGTCGATGTATGTGTGGAAATCTTTGGGGCAGTTGAGCGACAGATGCGTCACGTCGTCGTCGATACCCACTGTAAACACTTGCTTTGCATCGGGTTTCGCCGCCTCGTCGAGCACCGCCTTGACCATGGCGGGGTCGAAGTTCTTGCTCGAGAGTCCGAAGCGGCCGCCGATTACCCTGATGTCGCGCCCCGATGTGTGGATGGCGGTGATCACGTCCTGGCAGAGCGGTTCGTGCTGCGCCCCGAATTCCTTGGTGCGGTCGAGAACCGCCACCGTCTTAACGGTCTGAGGAAGCGCCTTGATGAATTCGTCGGCCGGGAACGGGCGGTAAAGCCTGATTTTCACTACCCCCGTCTTCCCGCCTTCGGTTTCGTTGATGTATCTCACCGCTTCTTCCGCCACGGCGGCTCCGGAACCCATTATCACCAGAACCTGCTCGGCGTCGGGAGCGCCAGCGTAGTCCACGAGGTGGTACTGGCGTCCGGTTACCGAGGCTACTTTGTCCATAGCCTCCTGCACTACGGCCGGGAAAGCGTCGTAATATCTGTTGCGTGCCTCGGTGTTCTGGAAATATATGTCGGAGTTCTGCGCCGATCCTCTCAGCCGCGGGTGCTCAGGGTTCATCCCCTTTCTGCGGAAAGCTTCCACTTTCTCCATGTTTACGAGCGGACGCATTGTTTCATAATCGATTACGTCGATGGTGTCCAGTTCGCCAGATGTTCGCCAGCCGTCGAAGAAATGAAGTACCGGAAGCGAACCCTCTATGGCGGCGAGGTGAGCCACGAGCGCCAGATCCATGGTCTCCTGCACACTTGCCGACACGAGCATCGTGAAACCGGTGGCACGGCACGCCATCACGTCCTGATGGTCGCCGAAAATCGACAGCGCGTGTGTGGCGAGCGAGCGGCATCCTACATGAAACACTCCCGGAAGCAGCTCGCCTGCTATCTTATACATGTTGGGAATCATGAGCATGAGTCCCTGCGACGCCGTAAACGTCGTAGCCAGAGCCCCCGCGGCGAGTGCCCCGTGAACGGCTCCGGCGGCGCCCAGCTCACTTTCCATCTCCTTGATTTCGAGTGGCTGTCCGAAGATGTTTTTTCTCCCCGCCAGCGCCCATTTCTGCGCTGTTTCGCCCATCGAGGCTATAGGGGTGATGGGGTAGATGGTGGCGACCTCGCTGAGTGCGAACGCCACGTGGGCAGCCGCCGTGCATCCGTCGATTATCTGTTTCTGTGCCATTGATTCTTATGAAGAAATATTCCGAAATGCGGTTAACTATCCGGTAAACAGTGCTTTGTCGCAGGGGCGTGATTCATCACGTCCGCCGCGGAAAATCAAATTTCAGTATATTTTCAAAGGAATGGCGGCGGGGCCGGTTGCCCCTCCGTCATTCCGTTTTCACGTTAGGTTCATAGACCTGCCTGGAGGCAGAGGTCGGTAATCCATATCCAGAGCGGGAGAGTTCCGATAAACAGGATTACGGAAAGAGTCAGCGATGAGGTACCCGTCGCTACATATACGTCGTTTTCATCAGCGATGATGATGCCGGAGAATGCCGGGGGAAGTGCGCAGGCTACAACGAGCATCTTAAGGTTCTCGGGTTCCATGTGGAAGAGAAGACCGAGGAACAGCACGAATGCGGGCATTACGAACATCTTCAGAATCGAACCGAGCACAACCTGGAAGTTGATGTTGACCTTGATTGCCGAGAGAGTGATACCGGCGGAGAACACGGCCATGGAGGCGTTGGCGCCCTTGATCAGGTCGAACGAAGGATTCAGATAGTCAGGCCACGGAATTCCGACCACAACCCAGATTACGGCCAGGATAGGCGCCCATGCCACCGGCTGTTCCAGTGCATGGATTACGGGTTTCCAGGCGCTCTCTTTTTTGGCAGTGCCGGGGTTCTGTTTTTCGAGCGAGGCGTTCATCAGCGAAAGTCCTACTGGGATACCGATGGCGTTGACGACGATACCTACGATGGCAACCACGAGAGCCACGGCCGGTGTAGTGCCGAAGATAGGCTCCAGCACGGCGAAACCGAGGAAGCCGATGGTGGGAGAACCGCTGATAAGTGCCGATACCGCTGCGTCGGCGCCTGTATTGCTCTTGAACATGCGGAATACGAAATAGACAAGCATGAAGATCACCATGATGCCTACGGTAGAGATGATTGTCAGTTTGATGTCGCTTACGAGCATCTCGCGTGTGGCGTCGACAATCGATACGAAAAGGGCTGCCGGTAATGCATAGTCAAGCACGACCTTGTTGAATTTCTTGGCATCGTCGCCGCTGAAAATCCCCTTCTTTCCCGAAATATACCCGGCGAGCATGACCACGATAATCGGGACGATGGCGTACAGAATAATGTGTTCCATAAATAGCTGAGTTAGTTGTTAATAATAGACGCCGGCAGGGGTGTGGCGCCCTGCCGGCGTCCCTTTTGTGTGATTTTTCTGTCAGACTGTGATCTGCTGCAGCGTTGCAGGATTGAGGTAGCCGATGTGTCCGCTCTCCTTGCCTGAGTCAGCGGCGAGCTGAACGTCGATTATGGTCGGTTTTTTCGATGCTATCGCAGCCGTCAGCGCGGCTTTGAGTTCATCGGGCGTCTTCACGTAGTAGCTGTCGCCGCCGAATGCCTCGCCGAGTTTGTCGTAGCGGGCGTTGATGTCGAGGGTGGTCGGCGCGGGGTCGGTGGTCTTGTCCATCGGGTCTCCGATGCCGTTGTAGATACCTCCGTTGTTGAAGATTACAACCGTTACGGGCAGCTTGAAGCGGCAGATGGTCTCGAAGTCCATGCCCGAGAAACCGAACGCCGAGTCTCCTTCAATCGCTACCACCGACTTGCCGGTGGCTACGGCGGCTCCGACAGCGGAGCCCATGCCCATGCCCATGATGGCCCAGGTGGCGCAGTCAACGCGGTGGCGCGGAAGTTTCATCGAGATGGCGTCGCGGGTGTCGTCGAGCGTGTTGGCGCCTTCGTTTACCAGAATCACGTCGGGGTTCGACTCGATTATCGGTTTGATTATGCCGAGAGCCGTCCAGTGGCCCATCGGCATCTCGTCTTTCGCAGCTTCGAGGCGCGCGGCGAATTTGGCGTCCTTAGCCTTGGTTTCGGCCTGCAGCGAGGGTACCCAGGTGGGATCGGTCGACATCTTCTTGCCTTCGAGAGCGGCGAGAATGGCGTCGAGCGAGAGTCCTAAGTCGCCTACTACGGGCGCTGCGGTCGGGCGGTTGGTGTCCATCTCCTCGGGGTCGACATCGAGGTGGATGAATTTTCCTTCGGGATTCCACTTGCCGTGGCCGAATCCCAGCAGCCAGTTGAGGCGGGCGCCGATCATCATCACAACGTCGGATTCCTTCATGATGGTGGAGCGGCACGACAGGGCGCTCAGCGGGCCGTCGTCGGGCATCAGACCCTTGGCCATCGACATCGGGAAGTATGGGATGTTGTATTTTTCTATAAGGGTCTTGATCTTGTCGTCGATCTGCGCGTAGGCCGCGCCCTTGCCGAGCAGTATGGCGGGGCGTTTGGCCGAAGTGAGAAGTTCCACGGCACGGTCTACGGCTTCTTTCGAAGGTGCTGTCGGGGTGTAGGGGTCGACCATCTGGAAGAGCAGTTTGTCGGCATCGGCCTTATCCATGATTTCACCTAAGGCCGGTTCGGTCATGTCGATGTAAACGCCGCCCGGACGGCCTGAGATGGCGGCGCGGTAGGCGCGGCTCACTGCCATAGGAATATCCTTGGCCGTGTAGCAGCGGAAAGCCGCCTTAACGAGCGGCTTGGCCGTGTTGAACTGGTCGAGGGCCTCGTAGGTACCCATGTTCATGTCGACCATGCGGGGGTTCGACGAACCGGAAATCTGAATCATCGGATAGCAGTTTACGGTGGCGTTGGCGTTGGCTGTCAGTCCGTTGAGAAAGCCTAACGACGATACTGTCATCAGCACGCCGGGTTTCTTCGTGAGATAACCCTCGGTGGCGGCTGCCATGCCTGCCTGCTGTTCGTGGCGGAAGCCTACGAAGCGGATGCCTTCGCCCTGAACCATGTAGGCCGCCTCGGTGATAGGAATTCCTACCAGTCCGTAAACATTCTTTATGCCTGCATTCTTTAGAGCCTGGGCAAGGATATACATACCTGTCACCTGCTCCGGAAAATGGGGAGCGGCGGGAGTTGCGGGTGTTGTAGCGGGTGTTGTTGCCATAATAGTTCTGAGTGTTTTTGTTGATTCTGAATAATATCGGGAAATAAAAAACTTGTGGAGCGACTCCCTTGGAGTCGGATTGACCTCCGGGGCAGTCACATCCACAAGTCGGATCATGTTTCTGAACTATAGACTACGTTTTAACTTGCAGGATTGTGATTTCAATGGCTGGATTGTATTTCTTGATTCGTGGTGGTAACTGTAAACCTTAATTCATTCGGGTTGTATGTTGCCGCCCCAACCTTGTCAAAGACAATAATGAAAATTGAAACGTAAATCTTGAAAATCAGGAAATCACGACCTTATTCTGAACCGTTGCCTCACTTGGCTGCGGGTTTGGGCATGGGAGCGGTGGTGCCGTTCTTTGCGAACTCTGCTATCTGGTCGGGGGTGTAGCCGATGGCTTTGAGCACTTCCTCGGTGTTTTCGCCCAGACCCGGGCAAGGACCGTAGGTAGGCTGATAGTTCGAGATGGTGAAAGGAACGCCGACGGTTACGAATTCACCGATCTTGCCGCCCTGGTTGATCTTCACGAGAGTGTTGCCGTCGTAGAGGCTCTGGTCGTCCATAATCTCCTTGGTGGAAAGCACGGGAGCCACGGGCACACCTGCCTTCGAGAGGATAGCGGTGACTTCGAATTTATCCTTGTCGATACACCACTTCTGGATGCGGGCCCAGATTTCCTGTTTGTGCTTGTCGCGGGCGTCGGCGGTGTTGAAGTCGGGGTTGGTGAGCCAGTCCTCGAAGCCGAAGGCCGCGCATGCGAGCTTGAAATCTTTTGCTCCGCGCTGGAGAATTACGTAAGCGTAGGCGTTGGGGTCGGTTTCCCAGCCTTTGCACTTGTATGTCCAGCCCAGTACGCCGGAACCTTCCTGGTTGCCCGAACGGGGAACGTAGTCGGGGAATTTCTCGTTGGGATACTGCGGGAACTGGGTAAGATAGCCGATCTTGTCGAGAGTAAGCTGGTCGCGGGTCTTGATACGGCAGAGGTTGAGGCAGGCGTTGTGCATCGACTGATAAACGAAGCTGCCTTCGCCGGTCTTTTCACGCTGTATAAGGGCTGCGAGAATACCGATTGTACAGTGCATGCCGGTGTTGGAGTCGCCGAGCGCCGCGCCGCTCTGGGTAGGAACATTGTCGGGGCCTTCCCACCAGCCTGTGGTGGATGCGGCTCCCGCTGTAACCTGTGCTACAGGTTCGTAAGCCTTAAGGTTGGCGTACTGAGAGGTTACGGGGAAGCCCTTGATGGTTGCGTAAACGCAACGGGGGTTGATTTTATGAACCACTTCCCAGCTGAAGCCGAGTTTGTCCATGGCTCCCGGGTGGAGGTTTTCAATAAACACGTCGGCACCCTCGATCAGTTTGGTAAGGATTGCCTTGCCGTCGGGGGTTGCGGCATCGAGGGCAAGCGACTTCTTGTCGCTGTTCAGCTGCAGGAAGTAGTAGCTCGGCTCTCCCTCCATAAACTGGAGCTCGTTACGGGTAGCGTCGCCGGTGCCGGGACGCTCGATTTTGATTACTTCGGCGCCGAGCCACGCAAGCAGCTGGGTACAGGAAGGTCCGGACTGAACGTTGGTGAAGTCAACCACTTTAATTCCTTGTAAAGGTGCAGTGTTCATAATTTTCAGTAGTTTTTTATGTTAAGTTTGATATAATCTCTTGTCGGGGCTGTCTCTCATTCTTTGCCCTTCACTTTATAAAACAAGGCGAAGCCGAAAAAGTTGAACCGCCCCCGAAAAATAGTCTGTTTATAAATCTGCTGTCAGAAACATCTCAAAACTCACGATTTGAATATGCGAAGGTCAACATGAAATACATATAAAAGAGCACACACGATGAGACATACTAATATACCGATTATTAGCCCTTTGTGTGTCAGATATCCTGTCCTTTTGCCTAACAGAAGCAAAAAAATGCCAAAGAGGCAAAAGAACACATACGAGAACCAAAAGAGACTGGCAGGTGGAGATAATGAGAAATATTCAGAAACAATCATGCATCCAATCAATGCCCAGTTAACACCGTCATTTTTCATAACCGATATTATTAGATCCGTATTATGTATTCGCCCATCGATTAAGGAAATATAAGCAAATGCACCCTATGATAAGGGCAACTATCAACACGATTATTCTGTTGCGCGTAAGATGACCTGCCCTTTTGCCTATCAGGAGAAGAAAAACACCCATGAGGCAAAAGAATACATACGACAACCAATTGAGATTGAAAGGAGGCCATATCATGAAATAATCGGATACAAACAACCCGCTTATCCAAACCCAGGTAATAAAATCATTCTTCATAACCGTTTGCTATTAGATTTTTATTTAGTTTGGTCCAAATGGGTTTGGGTTAGGTTTTGGCACAATTGTCGACACTGAGTCAATAAGATTCCCTTCTGAAATGCTAACATGCGTCGCCCTACATTCGTAATATTGATAAAGTTGTACTGCCAATTTCACTAAGGAATATCCATTCATAGCTAAAGCGAACTCAGGAGTAACTTCAAGTTCGAATGCATCTATGACAATCTCTGTTAATACATGACCTAAGATACAACTGCCCATTCCTTCCAGAAATTTTTTTCGCAGTATCCGCCAATGCTCTTATCTTCTATTCTCAATATAGGTGGTTGAACGCCGTCTATGCCCACTGCGGCATCAATCATTATGTCCTGAATGATTTTTGGACGTCTGGAACAGTACGACATCAATATTACAGGTTTATTGACGCTGTCAGTATTTTCTCCATAGGTGCTTCCAAATTCATATAGTTTCAGAACATCGTTAGGAGACGTAGTGCATGAAAGGTATTCAATGCATTGGTCCTCTACATCATCATATTCCTCCTCGTTGTATCGTGCGGAGAGTTCCTGTTGGCATGGGATAAGATCTTCAGGATGGTCTAATAAATATTGAATCTGCTCACTTTCTGACATTCGAAGCAAATAATCAATAATCGGTCCTCCCACTACTCTGCTACCGGAGGCAGTCTGAGATTCCATAGCGGCCCGGCGAGATTCGTAAATTTGAATTACTTCTTCATCAGTATAGCTTTCTGTTGTTTTGTCCGCTACTGCGGATTTTGGAACATCGCTTTCCGATGTACATGCCGGGATAGAAACTGACAGGGCGGCTAAAGCAACACCACAAAAAATTAAATGTTTTAAATCCATAGTGTAATTATTTTAATTATTTTCATTATTTTCATTGAAAACATGTAAATATCATGAAAAGTTTATTAATTCTATGTCAAATATTTTATTTTTTGTAGTTTGCGCTGTTGTCCGGCTTTGGCCCGGCAGTCGACATCCGGTGCTAAACCGCTTGCGGATATATTGCCGATTCAGGAAAATTCACTAACTTTGCAGTCTGTTAACACTCCGACCCGCGGCGGGTCGGGTAAAGAGCAGCGGCAGCGTCAAAAGAGGGTAGGGGCGCTATATTTAGCGCCCGCCGGATTGAAAGCATTCCTCCCACCCGGCAGTGAATATGACGCTTGAAGAAAAAGCACGGACACAGCGGGCGCTAAGTATAGCGCCCCTACCGTTATGCTTCCGCAATCATTATACACATTATATATATTAAGATACAAATCAAAAAGATTGTTTATGAACATTTCTGGTCCAATTAGTTTTCGGCCGAAGCTGGTTTCCGCCCTGCGCCATTATTCGCTCGGCAGGTTCAAAACCGACCTTGTGGCCGGCATCGTGGTGGGCATTGTGGCTCTTCCGCTCGCAATTGCCTTCGGTATAGCCAGTGGCGTGAGCCCCACGGTAGGCCTTATTACCGCCATAATCGGCGGATTCATCGTCTCGGCAGCCGGCGGATGCGCAGTGCAGATAGGTGGCCCGACAGGCGCTTTCATAGTTATCGTCTACAATATAATAGCCACTTTCGGCCTTCAGGGACTCGCGATTGCCACCCTCATGGCCGGAATAATCCTTGTGGCTCTCGGTCTGTTCAGGCTCGGCTCGGTAATCAAATTCATTCCTTACCCGATTGTGGTGGGTTTCACAGCAGGTATCGCGCTGACTATTTTCTCCACGCAGATGAACGATTTCTTCGGCCTCGGAATCAAGGACGTGCCGGGCGAATTCATTCCGAAATGGGGATGCTATTTCAGAAACTTCGCAAATATCGACCCCGTTACCCTCGCCGTCGGAGTGGTGTCGCTGCTCATAATAGTGCTCACCCCTAAAATTTCCCGAAAACTCCCCGGTGCCCTGATTTCGATTATTGTCGTTACGGCTGCCATGTATATTATAGGTATTGTCTGTCCCGGAATCCACGTGGAGACAATCGGCGACCGCTTCGGCAACCTCCCTACCGACATTCCGCAGCCCCACGGCTTCGAACTCTCCATGGCCACGATCAACAGCCTGCTTCCATCAGCCTTCACCATCGCCATGCTCGGCGCAATCGAGTCGCTCCTCTCAGCTACCGTAGCCGACGGTGTGACAGGCGACCGCACCGACTCCAACACCGAACTGATAGGGCAGGGCATGGCCAACATCATCGTCCCCTTCTTCGGAGGTATCCCAGTAACAGGTGCCATAGCCCGCACCATGACCAACATCACCAACGGCGGCCGCACTCCGGTGGCAGGCATTATCCACGCCGTGGTGCTCCTGCTTATATTCATTTTCCTCATGCCGCTGATCAACCTTGTGCCCATGTCGTGTCTGGCGGCAGTGCTTATCGTGGTCAGCTACAATATGAGCGGATGGCGCACCATCCGCGCCATATTCCATAACCCGAAGAGCGACATCACGGTGCTTGCAGTTACTTTCCTCCTGACGGTTGTGTTTGACCTCACTATCGCCATCGAAATGGGTCTGCTTCTCGCAATAATCCTTTTCCTGCGCCGAGTGATGGAAAACACCCAGATAAAAGTCTACTCCTCGCAGCTCGACATAGCCGACGGTACCGAAACCACCATCCACGAGGTGCTCGACGTGAAACCCGGAGTGGAGGTATATGAAATCGACGGCCCGTTCTTTTTCGGAGTCGCCACAAAATTCGACGAACTCATGCGTCAGTCCATGGGCAGCAAGCCCTGCGTGAGAATCCTGCGCATGCGCAAGGTGCCCTTCATCGACTCCACCGGCATCCACAACCTCGAGATTCTGATCAATTCCTCGCATTCCGAAGGCATTAAGGTTGTACTCTCGGGCGTTAATTCCACAGTGCGCGAAGTGCTCCACAAAGCCGGTGTAGACCGCATGCTCGGCGAAGGCTGCATCTGCGACCATATAACCAAAGCCGTGAAGATGGCAAACGAAATAGCCGCATCTTTACCCCGGAAGTAAGAGGTTGTTTAAAAACAAATGTGAAAGCCGGAGTCCATTCTCTTGAGGCGGATTTAGAGATGGTTTGAAGGAGCAGTGCTGTAGCACTGTGACTGAAAACCAGCACTAAAGACGTCCAAGAGAATGGATGCGAAAAAGCATTTATTCAAGCAACCTCAAAACCGAATAAAATGTATAAAATAATGAAAATAAGTTACATTAAGTTGCATGGATGTCTTTTTGGCTCCCCTGTCCCTAATCTTCAGTCACAGTGCTACAGCACTGCTCCTTCAGATTATGAACAGGTTAGCGCAAAAATCCATCCACTCCGGCTTAACATTTGTTATTAAACAACCTCTAAGAATCCGGTTATGAATATACTTATCATAGAAGACGAGAGACATAACGCCGACAGGCTCACAAGGCTTCTCAAAAGCAGCTTCAACGACTTAACGGTTTACGGACCTCTTCCAAGTATCGCCGATATACGCCGATTCTTTAATGAACCGGAAAAGATTGACCTCATTCTTGCAGACATACGCCTTTCCGACGGCCTGAGCTTCGACGCGCTGAAGGATATCCCCGGCGACATCCCAGTCATTTTCACCACCGCTTACGACGAATATGCCCTTAAAGCATCTCATTACAACGGTATAGCCTATCTTCTGAAACCGATTGACAAGGAAGAGCTGGTCGAAGCAGTCGAAAAAAGCAGACGGCTGATGGCTCCCTCCACGACAAAAGAAATAGCCGAGATTTACCGGCTATTGCAAGGGAAACCGGAAGTATATCGCCAACGGTTCCTTGTAGCTGAGAAAGACGGATATATCACCGTACCGGTATCCGAAATAAGCTACATCTCCGCAGAATCAGGGCTGGCACGTCTTTATCTTAGAAACGGGAAGCACTATCACATCGACATGGCTCTTGATGATATCGACACCCAGCTCGACCCGATGCAGTTTTTCAGAGCAACCCGCCAGCAGATAGTGAATATATCGTCGGTTCAGCGGATTTCCAATTGGTTCAACCGCAAGATCAAGATAATCCTTACAGAATACCCCGATGCAGAGATTGTTGTAGGCAAAGATAAAGTTACACGCCTGAAACAATGGCTCGACCGTTGATATATTATCCGGATAAGGAGGAAGAATCATTGAATTCTTACATTCTACATATTATATATATGCTTTCGGCTGAGTGACGCCAAAAAATTACCGCATCAGGATACAAACTGCTGAAAAATTTCCTTATTTACCGAAAAATCACTATCTTTGCGCCTCTAAAAACTGAATATTATACTATGATGGAGAAACCTGTAGCTTCGCCTCTGTTCGACCGGCTGTTTGAAACAAGTTGGGAAGTGTGTAACAAAATAGGCGGAATCTATACTGTACTTTCAACGAAGGCAAAGACCCTCCAGAATATTTACAAGGACAAAACCATATTCATAGGTCCCGACGTATGGTCGGCTGAAAATCCGTCGCCGTGGTTCTCCGAATGTCGCGTTGCAGGCATCTCCGGGTGGGCTTCGAAAGCCAAACTTCCGGAGGGCGTGAGTGTCCGTGTGGGCCGCTGGAACGTTCCCGGCCGTCCGATAGCCATATTAGTTAAATTCGACGGCATGTATGCCGTTAAGAACGAATTCTACGGCAAGATGTGGGATCTCTACGGTGTAGATTCCCTCCACGCCTACGGCGACTACGACGAGGGATGCGCTTTTGCCCACGCCGCCGGAATCGTGATCGAGAGCATCGTCAATACTCTCGCCACACCGCAGAACCGCACCATCGCGCACTTCGACGAATGGACAACGGGAATGGGGCTTCTTTACGTAAAATGGAAACTGCCTCAGGTGGGAACGGTGTTCACCACCCACGCCACGAGCATAGGCCGCAGCATCTGCGGCAACAACAAGCCGCTCTACGACTATCTGAAAAACTATAACGGCGACCAGATGGCTCGCGAGCTCAACATGGAAGCAAAACATTCGCTCGAAAAAGCCGCCGCACATCAGGCAGACTGTTTCACCACCGTGAGCGAAATTACCGCCATAGAGTGCGAGCAGCTCCTTGAGCGCCGTCCCGACGTGGTGACGCCCAACGGATTCGAGCGCGGATTCGTGCCGTCGTCGGCCAAGGAATTCGCCAGCCGCCGCGACGAGGCACGCCGGACTATGCTCAACGTGGCGTCAAGCCTCACGGGGCTGAAATTCGACGACAACGCTTTCATAGTCATTACGAGCGGACGCTGCGAGTACCGCAACAAGGGGCTCGACGTTTTCCTTGACTCGATGAACCGCCTCGACTCCACGAAACTTTGCCGCCACGTGATTGCATTCGTAATGGTTCCGGCCTGGGCAAAAGAAGCCCGCGCAGACCTCAAGGCTGAACTCGGCAAAAAGCGTAAGCACCGCCTTGACGATCCGGTGATAACCCACGTGCTCAACAACCCCGACAGCGATCCGGTAATAAACCGCATCCACGGCATAGGCTTCCGCAACAGCGCCCTGACCACCGACGAAGTGACCGTAATCTACGTGCCCAGCTATCTCAACGGCACCGACGGTATCCTCGACAAGAGCTATTACGACCTCCTCATCGGCGCCGACGCCACCGTATTCCCCTCTTACTACGAACCCTGGGGCTACACTCCGCTCGAAAGCGTGGCATTCGGGGTACCCACCGTAACCACCTCACTCTCCGGTTTCGGACAGTGGATTCTCCACAGCTTCGAGAACGATTTCGAGGAGTGCGGCGTAAATGTTATCGGACGCAACGACTCCAACTACGAAGGCACGGTAATGAACATAGCCCATGCGGTTGAGTTCCTCACCTGCGCCGACGATCCCACGACAGCAAAAATCCGCCTTGCCGCAAACGCTACGGCCGACGCCGCCTCATGGACCAATTTCATAAAGTTTTATGAAATCGCCTACGGCATCGCACTCAAGAATAAATAAATAAGTAGATATTCAAATTAAAACGATAATATTTGCAGTAGATGTCCAATACATATCTTGCATATCATAAGCTTGCCCTTCCGGGCCGTTTCGGTCTTGTCGCTCAGTCGCAATGCCCGCATTGCTCCTTCGCTCCGCGGCCAAAACGCCTCCGTAATGGCCGCGCTTCTGATATGCATTTAATTTGAACATCTACTTACAGCAAAAAGCAAATTCTATTAGTTATTTTATACTTATAATTCATGAAACTACCTGTTAGCAACGCAAATGCTCCCGCATGGCGCGACATCACCGTCAAAGCGCATCTTCCCGAAGCATTGAAACCGCTCGAAGTACTGTCCCGCAACCTCTGGTGGGTTTGGAACAGCGAAGGTAAAAATCTTTTCCGCGATCTCAATCCCGACCTGTGGCGTGCCACTGGCGAGAATCCCGTTGTGCTCCTCCAGCAGCTCACCTCTGAAAGACTCGACGAAATCATGTCGGACAACGACATGATGGACCGTATCACCCGTGTCTACGACTCATTCAAAGAATATATGTCCAAGCCCATGCGCAAGGACATCCCCTCGGTTTCGTACTTCTCCATGGAGTACGGCCTCTGCAACTGCCTGAAAATCGACTCCGGGGGTCTCGGTGTACTCGCCGGCGACTATATAAAGGAGGCATCCGACAGCTGCGTCGACATGACCGCCGTAGGTTTCCTCTACCGCTACGGCTACTTCACCCAGTCGCTCAGCGTAGACGGCCAGCAGATTGCCAATTACGAGCCCCAGAACTTCAACCAGCTCCCCATCGAGCAGGTGGTCGACGAGAACGGTCACCCCGTTATTCTCGAGGTACCCTACCCCGGCCGCATAATCTACAGCCACATCTGGCGTGTAAACGTAGGCCGCATGAAGCTCTATCTGATGGATACCGACTTCGACATGAACAGCGAGTTCGACCGCCCCATCACCCATCAGCTCTATGGCGGCGACTGGGAGAACCGCATCAAGCAGGAATACCTGCTCGGCATAGGCGGCGTGCTCCTTCTTAAGAAACTCGGTGTAGACTCGAAGATCTATCACGCCAACGAAGGCCACGCAGCACTGCTCAACCTCCAGCGCCTCACCGACTACGTTCAGGAGAAGGGTCTCGATTTCAACACTGCCCTCGAAATGGTGCGCGCATCGGCGCTCTACACCGTCCACACCCCCGTGCCCGCCGGCCACGACTACTTCGACGAGGGTCTCGCCCATAAATATCTCTGCGAGTTCCCCGACCGTCTCGGCATCAGCTGGCACGAACTCATGGACATGGGCCGCGAGAATCCCGGCAGTCAGGAGCGTTTCTCGATGAGCGTGTTCGCACTCAACACCTGTCAGGAAGCCAACGGCGTAAGCTGGCTCCACGGCGAGGTTTCGAAGAAAATGTTCGCCGGCATCTGGAAAGGCTATTCATGGGAAGAAAGCCACGTTGGCTACGTGACCAACGGTGTACATATGCCCACCTGGGCCGCCTCGGAATGGAAAGCATTCTACCGCGAGCACCTCGGCGACGAGCTCTTCTACCATCAGAGCGACCCCGCTGCGTGGGAAGGCATCTTCAAGGTCAAGGACGAGGAGATCTGGAATATGCGAATGCTGATGAAGAACAAATTCATCAACTTCGTGCGCCGCGACTTCAAGGCAAAATGGCTCGCAAACCAGGGCGATCCCTCCGCAGTCATAAAGATTCTTGAAAAAATCAATCCCAACGCTCTCATCATCGGTTTCGCCCGCCGCTTCGCCACTTACAAGCGCGCCCACCTTCTCTTCACCGACCTCGACCGTCTGGCCCGCATCGTCAACAACGAGCAGTTCCCCGTGCAGTTCATCTTCTCGGGCAAAGCTCATCCCGCCGACGGCGCCGGTCAGGGTCTTATCAAGCGTATCGTCGAGATCTCCCACATGCCGCAGTTCCAGGGCAAGATTATCTTCCTCGAGGACTACAACATGATCGTGGCAAAACGCCTCGTGACCGGCGTCGACATCTGGCTCAACACCCCCACCCGTCCCCTCGAGGCATCGGGAACCTCGGGCGAAAAGGCCGAAATGAACGGCGTGCTCAACTTCTCGGTTCTCGACGGCTGGTGGTACGAGGGCTTCCGCATGGATGAAAAAGCCGGCTGGGCGCTCACCGACAAGCGTACCTTCACCGACCAAAGCCAGCAGGACAAACTCGACGCAGCCACCATCTACTCGATGCTCGAGAACGAAATCATCCCTCTCTACTTCGCAAAGAACTCGAAGGGATATTCGCCCGAGTGGATTCAGTACATCAAGCGCTCTATCGGCCATATCGCCCCCCACTACACCATGCAGCGCATGATCGAGGATTACATAACCCGCTTCTACGACAAGGAAGCGCGCCGCTTCGACCATCTCGCAGCCGACAACTACAAGGTTGCCCGCGAAATCGTGGCATGGAAAGAGAAAGTGGCAGCTGCCTGGGACGGCGTCAAGGTAGTATCGTTTGAAAACAAACAGGATCTCCACGCCAACGCCAACACCGGCGAGGAAGTTTCGACCGTAATCAAGCTCGACACCAACGGCCTCGGCACCTCTGTGGCCGTGGAACTCGTAATCGACCGCGTTGAAAACGGCCAGACCTCGCGCCTGAAGACCGTACCGTTCAAGGTTACGAACGTAGACGGCAGCATTGTCACCTACGAGGCTTCGGGACTTCTGCGCGATCCGGGCGTGTTCCGCTACAGCTACCGCGTATATCCCACCAATCCCGAACTTCCCAGCCGTCAGGACTTCGCATTCGTGCGCTGGATCTGATTCTGAGATTCGACTCATACATATTGCGTCCGAAGACTGCCTCAGCCTTCGGACGCTTTGTTTTTAGTTAAAAAAGGCGTGGTTAACATATTTTTAGATTAAAAACACTAAATTTGCGTATACGAAAATCCTTAAATTTTACCATAGGTTCTTCACATGTATTTTAAGCGTCTGTTTTTCTGCATATTGTCTTTTCTCTGCACAATGGGTGCTGTAGCCGTGCTCAAGCCGCAGTTCAGGTCGCTCACGGCCGACAACGGCCTGTCGGATCTGGTTGTGAATGCCATCTACAAAGACTCGGAGGGTTTTATATGGCTCGGCACGGGTGCGGCACTCGACCGCTTCGACGGTGTGAGAATAAAGCATTATACAATCGACGCCCCCGAAAGTGGAACAACGGGGCGCCGGAGCGTCAATTCCATCCGTGAAACCCCCGACCGCACGCTGTGGGTAGGCACAAGCGACGGTCTGTTTTCACTTTCAGCCGACGGCACCTCCGTAAACCGCAGCCTGCAGGAAGATATAACCGCAGGGGTGAACTCGCTCCTCGCGGTTGCCGACACTCTTTATATAGGAACTGACCGGGGACTGTACGTATACAATACTGCTACGGCTGAGATTAATCAGGTGTTGCCCTCACGCGACGTAATGTCGCGCAACAACGTGGTCTACGACATCGCCGCCACGCCCGGCAACAGCTCGGTTCTCTGGCTCGCCACTCCGGCCGGTCTGATGCTGAGCGACGCTTCAGGGCAACGCCTGGAGCTCGAACGCTATCCCGACCGGGAAGAGCTAACTGTAAACGACATAATAATCCTCGACAATACTATCTATATAGCCACCGACGGCAACGGTATTCTTACGTTCGACATCAACAATCAGCAGTACAGCCGTTATCTCGATCTCGGAAGCAATGTGATCACAGACCTCACGGAAGGCCCCGACGGACTGCTATATGCCTCGACCGACGGCAGCGGCATCCACGCCATATCCACCCGCCGGCGCAAGGTCATTGCAACCATGAACAGGTCGAACGTGCTGAGATCCAACAGTGTTTATTCAATGCTGATAGACCGCAACGGGTCTGTATGGGCAGGATACTACCAGGGCGGACTCGACTATATGCTTTTTCAGCGCGACCTCGTGGAGACATTTGCCGCCGAAGGGTTGCTCAACACCGCCGGCATGACCGTGCGCGCCCTCGGCATCCACGGCACCGAGAAGCTCATAGGCACCCGCGAGGGACTGTATTACATCGACCCGGCGCGGGGCGTGTCGCTCCACTTCTCTACACCCTACGACATGCGCGCCTCGATGGTATTCAGCATTTTGCGCGACGCGGCCACCGGACAATACTGGGTCGGCACCTACGGAGGCGGCATATATCTGTTCGATCCGTCGACGCTTCAGCTCATAGACTACGCTCCTGCCATAGGTCTGAGCAACGCCAACATCTTTATCATAACCTCCGACCCGAAGGGCAACATATGGGTGGGAACCTCGCGGGGCGTACACTGTTACCGCGACGGAAAGGAAATAATGTCGTTTACCGAACAGAATTCGCGCATTCCGCGCGGCAATGTATATGAAATCTATTTCGACTCTGCCGGACGCGGATGGATATGCACCGAAAACGGAATGTGTGTCTACGACAACGGCGAGATTCGCGACGACTGTTTCCCTCAGGGTTTCATAAACCGCGACAAGATACGCGACGTGTTTGAGGACAGCCGCCGCAACATCTGGTTCATGCCCGACCGCGGCGCAGTGGTGAGAGCCAACCTTGAACTGACAAAATGGGCCACCGTAGCAGTAGATCCGAAAACCGAGAATCCGGGTGCCGGTTTCATAACCGAGGACAAGGAGGGAAGAATGTGGTTCGGAACGAACGACGGCCTGAGCTATCTCGACAAGTCGGGAGTGGTGCGCCCGCTGTCGTATGCCGACGGCATTCCTTCGCCGATTTTCACAATGATGACGCCCGTCACCGACGCTGACGGCAACCTTTATCTCGGAAATTCGGGAGGATTGCTGGTGCTCGACGTGGATCGTCTTACCGACCTTCCGGAATTCACACAGAAACCGGCGGTGACCGACATTATAGCAAACGGCCGCAGCGTAATGAACACCGATCCGCGCAGAGCCTCAGAAACGGAAGGCGCACGGGTGGCACAACTTGCCGGAAACATGCGGAACATAACCATCCAGTTCAGCGACATGATCTATACTTCGCCCGAACAGGCGCTCTTCGAATACATGCTCGAAGGGGTCGACACAGAATGGAAATCGATTGCCGGGAAATCGGAAGTAAGCTACTTCGAACTTTCGTCGGGCACTTACCGGTTCCATTTGCGGCGTACGGGTGTGGCCGATTCGGAGACGGTGACGGAATTCACCATCGACCGTCTCATCAATTATCCGCTGCTCATAATGTCGGTTCTTCTGTTCGCCATCACCGCCCTCGCCGGCGTGCTCCTCTACCGCCACCGCAAAGCGCTCATGGCTCTCAGACAGAAACCGGTACCTGAGGGTGCAGCGGTACAGGCTCAGGCTTCCGAGGCAGCGGAAAAATACAAAACCACCCGCATAAGCGACGAAGAATGCAGGCGCATCCTCTCGCGCCTCGACAAGCTGATGAAAAACGACCGTCCCTACACCAATCCGGAACTGAAAATAGCCGATCTCGCGAAACTCATCGACGTGCCGGCCCACTCCCTTTCGTTTCTCTTCAACCAGTATCTTGAAAAAAGCTATTATGATTACGTAAACGAATACCGGGTGAAAGAATTCAAGGTACTCATCGACGCCGGCGGCAACACACGCTACACACTGACGGCCATGAGCGAGATGTGCGGATTCAGTTCCAGAGCCTCGTTTTTCCGGCATTTCAAACGTCTTACCGGCATCACGCCCAACGAATACATAAAACAGAAAGAGGAAGTGCCCGGTTAACAAATCGGCCAGTCAGAAAGCCGTAAAACAGTCTCAAATTATTTTGAAACCACCAATCTCAAATTCTTAAACATATAAGTACTAACCGTTTACACAATCGTTTATCTATCCAAATAAAGTGAGATATAACACGGGGTAAAAAAGTTGCCTCTGCTGAAAAAGGGTTATAATTTTGCATCGTGACGGAGAAACCAAAGCCGCCACAGAACCGACAAAATAATTTACTCATCACCTTTCAACAGCTCCATGGAAAACTTAGAATCCTCCAGCCGAAAACTAATAGCCAGAGTTTACACGGCTATGTTTGCCGAGGTTGTCCGCTACATCAATTACCGCGTGACGGACTATTGCGAAGCAGAGAATTTAGCTCAGGATGTTTTTGTAAAGCTTCTTGAATATGACAAAGAGCTTTCGGAGAAAACCGTAAAAGCGCTTGTTTATACGGTAGCGCGCAACATCGTCAACGACCATCTGCGCCACGTTTACCGCGCCACCGATGCAATCGATTATCTCCGGGAGAACGCTCCGCTCTATGAAACCGATGTCGAATCGGAAGTAAGCGCACGCGATATTGCCTTGCGCGAGCGCATGCGGGTTGAGCGGCTTCCACGCCAGCGCCGTATAATATATGTAATGTCGCGATATTTTGAGAAATCTATCGCCGACATTTCCGAAAAGCTCTCGCTTTCCGCACGTACAGTGGAAAACCATCTGCGTCTGGGTCGCCGCGACGTCCGCGACTACATGGCGATGGTTATCTGACGCTCTTTCTTGCGATATTTTATTAACCCTTAAAATAATAACCTAAATCCACAGTAACATTCTATGCGAAAGAGATTTCTGAAAATCGTGACAGGAGGAGTAGCCTCACTGTCGCTCGCAACGTCCATGCTCGTGGGATTTCCGGCTACAGCGGTAGCGCAGTCTACCCAACAGACGGCCGGCACGATCTCCGGACAGGTACTGGACAGCACAGGCGAACCGATGATTGGCGCTACCGTGACCGTGAAAGGCACAAAAGAAGCGGTAGCCTGCGACCTCGACGGAAATTTCACCATCAAGGCCGCCCCCGGCGCCACACTCGTGGTGTCGTACGTTGGCTACAAACCTGCCGAAGTTGCCGCTTCGCAGGGCATGACCATCACAATGCAGGAAGACTCCGAAGTGCTCAGCGACGTAGTGGTGGTGGGCTTCGGCACCGCCAAGAAGGAAACCCTCACGGGTGCGGTTTCGGTGGTAAACGCCGACGCCTTCAAGGAAAAAGGCAACCTCTCGTCGCCTCTTCAGGCCATGCAGGGCCAGGTTCCGGGCGTAATTATCACCCGTTCGTCGTCTGCCCCCGGCGATGAGTCGTGGGACATGACCCTCCGCGGTTCCTCCTCCGTCAACTCCACTCCCCCGCTCATCATCATCGACGGCGTGGCCTCGGAGAGCGTAAACGACATGCGACTCCTCAACAGCAACGATATCGAATCGATCAACTTCCTGAAAGACGGTGCAGCAGCCATCTACGGTAGCCGCGCGGCAGGCGGCGTTGTGCTCATCACCACAAAGAAAGGAGCCGAAGGCAAGGTGAAGATCGAATACAACGGCTCCGCCACTCTCCGCCATCCGGGTATGATGCCCGAACTCATGGAGATGGACGAGTGGATGCAGGGGCTCGAAACCGTGCTCCGCAACGACAACAACACCGGCAACCCCTGGTATACCTACGCTCAGCTCGCTCAGAAATACAAGGGCGGCTACATAGACCTCGAAAACTCCCCGAGTCCGTTTGGCAGCGGCGCTTTCACCGACGTGGCCGACTTCGTATTCGACGATTCTGTCAACTGGATGCAAGGCCTCTTCGGCGACGCATGGTCGACTGAGCACAACCTCAGCGTGAGCGGTGGCACCGAAAAATCGAAATACCGCATCTCCGGCGCTTATATGTACGACGGTTCGACCCTCCAGTTCGGCAAGAACAACAACCAGCGCTTCAACATCCGCTTCAACAACCAGTATCAGTTCTCGAAGCGCGTACGCCTCGAGAGCGTGGTTGCCTACAACCGTCAGGAGCAGGTGGCACCGACAATGATCGGTTCGGCACTTACGGTCAACTACCCGATGCCCGGTCTGCCCATGCGAAACATCAAAGGTCAGAACTATGCCTGGGGTACCTGGGGCTCGCCGGTAGGCAAACTTGAGGACGGCGGTGAAAACAAGCTCACAGTAAGCCAGATAAACATAAGCGAGACTCTCAACGTCGACATCACCGACTGGCTTACCGCAAACGCCAACTTCGGTTACAACACTTCGGCTGCATGGCGCGACATCTACTCCAACACCGTTACCTTCTACAACTACACCGGCACAAAAGTGCTCACGACTCCTACCGAATCGAATTCCGAGAACTCTTACACACGCTCAACCTCGAGCCGCACCGACTTCTACAGCGCAACCGGCTATCTCAATGCCCGCAAAACGCTCATGAACCAGCACAATTTCAGCCTTATGCTCGGTGTTCAGTATGAGTTTAAAGACTACCGGAAGTTCGGAGTCAACGCCAAAGAAATCCAAAACGGACTCGAGGTTGTGAACGGATCAGGCGAAATCACCCTCAACGGTGTGGAACGCTGGCAGGAATCCAATCTCTCGTACTTCGGACGTTTCAACTACGATTTCGACGGTCGCTATCTTATCGAATTCAACGGCCGCTACGACGGTTCGTCGAAATTCCAGCCCGGCAACCGCTGGGACTTCTTCTACGGCATTTCCGGCGGCTGGCGCATCAGCCAGGAAAAGTTCATGCGCGACCTCACCTGGCTCTCCAACCTCAAGATCCGTGCCTCCTACGCCGAAATGGGCAATCAGAGCGGCATCGGCCGCTATGACGGCGTACAGCTCTATGACCTGAAGACTGCCAGCGGTGCATACATAGGCAGCAACAAACTCACCTACATTGCTACCAACGGCGAATTTGCCTCGAATTCACGCCACTGGGAGCGCATAAAGAGTTTCAACGTCGGTCTCGACTTCTCACTGCTCAACGGCTCAATCACCGGTCAGCTCGACTACTTCGAGAAGCACAACGACAATATGCTCGTGGCGATAACCTATCCCGCCACCCTCGGCGACAAGGCACCTTCGGCCAACGCCGGCAAGTTCAAGGGGTGGGGCTATGAAGGACAGCTCACCTACAATGGCCGTGCAGGCGACGTGAAATGGCACGTCGGAGGTACCCTCACCTTCGCACGCAACGAGCTGACCGACTTCGGAGGCACTACCGTGCTCAAGTCGGGCTACGTGAAAACCCAGCAGGGTTATCCCCTCTATTCCATCTTCGGCATGCGCTACGCCGGCAAGATCCAGAACGAGGAAATGCTCAACGCCTACATCACCAAATACTACGACGGCAACGGCATAGGCATGCCCAAAAACCTCCGTGTGGGCGACAACCTCTACTGTGACGAAAACGGCGACGGCGTTCTCGACGAGAAAGACTACATCTACCTCGGCTCCGACTCACCCGAAATCTCCTACTCGTTCAACTTCGGCGCAAGCTGGAAAGGACTCGACTTCAGCATGATTTTCCAGGGAGCCGCCAACCGCTTCGTTTTCCGCGAGCTCAACAACCAGACAATGCCTTTCAACGCGCTGTACACCAACACCAGCCGCGCTTCAATCGGCAACGTGTGGAGTCCGGAGAATCCCGACGGATTCTACAACCCCTACACCACCGACACCACCATCAACAAATACAACTATCAGGCATCGTCGCTCTCCGCTCAGGACGGCCGCTATCTCCGCCTTAAAAACGTAACTGTAGGCTACACCCTCCCGCAGAACTGGCTGGCCGCCACCCACTGCCTGACCGGCGCCCGCGTCTACGTGAGCGGCAGCGACCTCTGGGAAACCACCAAACTCCGCGACGGATGGGATCCTGAAGCCAAGCGCGACGGCGGCGGCACTGCCCGTTACCCCTTCACCCGCAACTGGACTTTCGGTCTCAACTTAACTTTCTAAACCAATAAAGGAAACCACAATGAAATTCAATTCATATATCATTGCAGCCGGCATAACCCTCATGGGGTTCTCAGCCACTTCCTGCCTTGACCTCGAGCCGAAAGCTCAGATGGGCGACAATATGGTCTGGAACACCGCCGACAATTTCCGCCTCTACGCCAACCAGTTCTACGGCTGGGTTCCCGACCTGAGCCGCGGCGTCAGCGACAATCCGCACAGCGACTATCGCTCCGATCTGCTCGGAGGCACCAGCATCAACAACTTCAGCCAGGGCATCAACGTAGTACCCGCCACCGACGGAACATATAACGAAAACTACAAGCGCATCTTCTACACCAACCTTCTGCTCAAGAACGCCGAGGGATTCGGCGACCAGGAAGGAATAAAGATTCCGGTGGCAGAAGCCAAGTTCTTCCGCGCAATGTGTCACTTCGAACTCGTGCAGAACTACGGCGATGTTATCCTGCTCACCAGCCCCCTCGACCTCGACTCGGGCGAGCTCTACGGTCCGCGCGATGACCGCGGCGACGTGATCGACCAGTGCCTCAAAGACCTTTGGGAAGCAGCCGACGGACTGCCCGACACACCGGCTGAAGCCGGACGTGTAACCAAAAGCGCAGCCCTCGCACTCCTCTCCCGCATCGCTCTCTACGAAGGCACCTGGCAGAAATTCCACAACGGGGGCAAGGACGCCACCGCCAACGAACCCCGCGTGACCGAGCTCCTCACCCAGGCGCGCAAGGCCGCCAAGCAGGTGATCGACGACAATCACTACAGCCTCTTCTACAATGCCAAGCTCGGCAACCAGAGCTACCGCTACATGTTTATACTCGAGGATGCACAGTGCAACCCCGCCGGTCTCACCAAATCGAACAACACCGAGTATATCCTCGCCAGCCGCCGCCGTCTGGGCGATAAATACGCACAGAACATCACCCACGCCATCCACACCTCGGGCAACGCCGTAATGGCATCGCGCAAGCTCGCCAACCTCTATCTCTGCGACGACGGTCTGCCCATCGACAAATCGCCCCGTTTCCAGGGCTACGACCGTATGGTGAGCGAATTCACCAACCGCGACAACCGTATGACCAACACCCTCGTGAAACCCGGAGAGCACTACTGGGACAACGACTCAAAACCCCGTACAAAGTGGGATGATTCCGACCTCGAGAACAGCTACACCTTCGCAGGCGGAGGCGGCTCGGGCTACCACGTATGGAAATGGGCGACGGAGCGCGAAGTGGCCGACTATTACGAAAGCTACGACTACCCCTATATCCGCTATGCGGAAGTGCTTCTGAACTTTGCCGAGGCATCTTACGAGCTAAACAACGCCATAACCGACGACGAACTCAACATGTCGCTCAACCTCGTGCGCAACCGCGTGAATCCCAACATGCCCAAGCTTACAAACGCTTTTGCAAGCGCCCACGGCCTGTCGATGCGCGAGGAAATCCGCCGCGAACGCACCGTTGAGTTCTTCCTCGAAGGCTTCCGTCTCGACGACCTCAAGCGCTGGGCCACCGCTCCCGACGAAATGGCAATGGACATGGTCGGCGTGAAAATCCGCGGAACCCAGTATGAGGCAACGTGGAACACCACCAACCTCGATGCCGAAGGCTGCATAATCATATTCACCGACCGCGGCGCCTGGAAAAACAATTCCAAGCTCTACCTCAATCCTCTGCCCTCCGACCAGCGCCAGCTCAACCCGCAGCTCGGACAGAATCCCCAGTGGAATTAACCGTATGTCAATCTAACTAAACAGGAACAACAATGAAATTCAACAATATATTCATTACGGGCTCCATCGCTTTAATGGCTGCCGCTGCTGTCAGCTCCTGCGGCGACGACGCCATAACCCACGGCGACCTCAACCCCGTAGTGTATCCCAGCCAAGTTGAGCTCCGGATTCCGCAGGACAAGCAGAAGCTCCTGTATGCCGACGCCAACAACGTGACAACCCTCCCGCTCATCAAGGGCGAGACCATGAAACTCGAATATTCGATAGGCCCCGACAACATCACCTCCGACGAAGTTGAATGGAGCTCATCGAATCCTGAGAACGTGAGCGTAGACGCCGAAGGCAACATCACAGCGCTGAGCGCCGACGGCACAGGCTATTCGATTATCCAGGTGGCTCCGAAACCTTTCTACGCCTCCTCCGGCATAGCAAGCTCTGTAAAAGTAATGGTTAGCGATGCGCTCGTTCCCGCCACTGAAATCTCAATCAGCAGCGACGCCGACGAGGTTTACGCCGGCGAAACCATCAAGTTCAGCACCACCATCCTCCCGATTGAATCGACCTACCGCACCCTCGACTGGACATCGAGCAACACGTCCGTTGCCACCGTCGACAAAAACGGCGTGGTAACCGGCGTGGCCAACCCCGAAATCGAAGCGCACGTAACCATCACCGCCAGAACTTTCGACGGCTCCAACCTTTCGGCAAGCAAGGAAATCATCGTGCGCCAGGTTGTTCAGCCCGAGGATATAACGATCGACCAGAAGTTCTCGGTAAACAGCGGCTATTTCTGCGCCTACAACGAGCAGGTTGTCAATCTCGACTTCACCACCGTGCCCTCCAACTGCACGATGTCGCTCATCGAGTGGACCTCGAGCGACGAGTCAATCGCAACCGTCAAGGACGGCGTTGTAACCCTCAACCAGGACGGCAACTTCGGCAACTTCACCATCACCGCCACCTGCCCCGAGACCGGCAAGAGCAGCTCGATAGAGATGAATCTGGCCGCAGGTCTCATCCGCGAGCTCTACCACGACGAAGCCCTCATGAGCTGGTACGGCACCAACGGCACCGGCACCTGGAACTACGGATACTATGAAGTCGACGTGGCAGGCAACGGCAACAAGGCCCGTCAGGACTTCCGCAGCTGGATGAAGAAAGTCTACTTCCACGCAGGCGAATATCCCATCTTCGCAGTGAAGATGGAGGATCTGAAGGACAAGTACTCCACCGTAACCGCCCGCAACATCACTCTCGACGGCTCAGGCGGCAACTGCGAGGGCAAAGGTTTCAGCGGCGGTCTCAACGGCAATAACAACAAGTGGCTCCACGACTACAAGTGCTCCGACGGTTCCCACGTGTTCATCTACAGCCTCACCGAGCAGGGCTGGGGCAACGGAGGCAAGCTCCCGACCACCTCAGTTGCCACCTTCAACACCATTACCTTCAAGTACGCCGACATCCAGAAGCTCCCCGACGGAGGTACCTACAAGATCTACTGGGTTCAGACATTCAAGTCGATCGCCGATCTTGAAAAGTACGTCAAGGAACAGGACAACGTCACCTACGAAGTAATCAAATAAAAAGAAAACCAACAATCCGTGCCGCCGGGAGAAACCGTCCCGGAATCTCCCGGCGGCTTAAATAAAACCAGACTTACCAACTATGACAATAAAGAATATTCTCGTGTCGGCGCTCGCCATTTCGGCTGCGATGTACGCTTCATCGTGCCGCGAGAACAAATTCGGCGTGGTCGACCTCAATCTCGACAATGTGGAGAAGCCTGTGGAAGGTCAGTATACCTACAACCACCCGTGCGCCATGTGGAGCCAGGACGATTTCGACCGCGTAAAAGCCTCACTCGACGCCGGCACCGCCCCCGCTCCCGTAAAGGAGGAGTTCGCCAACCTTAAAAACAGCCCTTACGCTCAGAAAGGCTACACCCCCTCGCCCCTTGAATGGATTGTCCGCGGCGACGGAACAGGAATCACCGCCGACGGCAAAGAGCACTACGCCGAAGCCATGCGCGACGCTGCCGCAGCCTACCAGCTCTCTCTGCTGTGGAAGCTCACGGGCGACAACGATTATGCCAACACCGCCGTAAACATCTGCAACCGCTGGGCCGACGTCTGCAAAGGCATCACCTCGCGCGACCAGAACCAGATGCTTGCCGCCGGCGCCCAGGGCTACACCTTCGCCAACGCCGCAGAAATCCTCCGCGATTACGAAGGCTGGGCGAAAGCCGACTTTGAAAAGTTCAAAAAATGGATGACCGACGTGTTCGCTCCCAAAAACTACAACTTCATGACCACCCACGCCGGAACCTGCCCCGACCACTACTGGTCCAACTGGGATCTCGTGAACATGTGCTCATACCTCTCCGTAGGCATCCTCACCGAAAACGACGACATGGTCAACTTCGTGGTCAACTATTTCTACACCGGCGAGGGCAACGGCTGCATCCGCAAGCTCATCCAGGCTTACCACACCGACCCCCTCAACGGCGAGCGCATAGGTCAGAATCAGGAAAGCGGCCGTGACCAGGGCCACGCCCAGATGTCGGCTGCCGTTACAGCCAACCTCGCCCAGATTGCCTACACCCTCTACACCTGCAATCCCGAAATACCGCAGCTCGACTTCTTCGCCGCCAACGGCAATGCTCTCATGGCCATGGGCGAGTATGTGGCGCTCTTCAACCTCCGCACCGGCACCGACAATAAAAACGCCGACGGCGGCTGGCTCATCGGAAGCAAGCCGATGCCCTTCCAGGAATACAGCTACTGCGAGGACTGCACCTGCCGCGACAAGAACCACGGCGCTCACCACACGGAAGCCGCCAACGACAACGCCCGCGGCAATCTCCGCACCGGATGGGAGATCTACTACAACCACTATGCAAAGGTGAAAGGTCTCAGCACCGGCTTCATATATGCCAAGATGGCTGCCGACAAGATGCGTCCCGAAGGCGGCTCAGGCGACGGCCGTTACGGAAACACCTCAGGCGCCTTCGACCAGCTCGGCTGGGGTACCCTGATGCTTTACCGCGAATAATTCCTAACTTTACAGTCCGGCACACGGTCCACTCAACCGGCTGACCGTGTGCCGGATTCATATAAAAACCTGAAAAACAATGCGACTCATCACTTCTCTTTTCGCCTCACTTCTCGCCATAGGCGCCCAGGCCGAACTTACAACATATCCGGCCGGCAACGGCGTCATCACAAAATCAGACGATTTCACCGTTGAAGTCAGCCAGAACGGCGGCCAATGGCTTCCCGTAGCGGTTTACCCGGTAAAAGTCGACGAAGTGCGCGACACAAAACATCATGTGGAATATGCCTCGATGGCATACTTCGACATGGAAGGCGCAACCGACGTGAGAGTCATTTCCCGCGGCGCCACTCCTGTAAAGAGCGCCCGCATCCGTCCCCTCTCCTACAATATCACGCCCGCAGTGTCGGGCGACACCCTGCTCTTCACTCTCGACAAGCCGCGCAACATCTCGGTTGAAGTGAACGGCGACATCTTCCACAATCTACATCTCTTCGCCAGCCCCATTGCCGAGCGTCCGAACCTTAAGAAAGCCGCAGACTACGGCCGGCTCGTGAAGAAAAATCCACAGTCTCCCCTTGCGAAATTCAATCCCGCGAAAACTCCGGTGCTATACTTCGCTCCCGGCTACCATGCCCTGCCTGGCGACACACTGCGCATACCCTCGGGCACCACAGTCTACGTTGACGGAGGCGCCCGCGTGGCCGGCTCGCTGATAGCCGACGGAGTCCGCGACATAAAAATCTGCGGCCGTGGCGAAATCCACCCCGAAAAACGCGGCGAGGGCATCTACATAAAACGCTCGAAATGCGTCAGCGCCGACGGCGTGATAGTAACCCAGCTCCCAGTGGGACAGAGCGATTCTGTAAGCGTCACCAACGTGAAGTCAATCAGCTACTACGGCTGGGGCGACGGCATGAATGTTTTCGCCAGCAACAACGTGAGCTACGACGGCGTTTTCTGCCGCAACTCCGACGACTGTTCCACCGTATACGCCACCCGAAAAGGATTCCGGGGCGGATGCCGCAACATCACGATGAAAAACTCCACGCTGTGGGCCGACGTGGCCCATCCGATCATGATCGGCCTCCACGGGAGCGCTACTGAAATCGGCATCGACGCTCCATCCGACACCATCACAAACATACTGTACAAAAACATCGACATTCTCGACCAGAAGGAAAAGCAGCTCGACTATCAGGGCTGCATGGCCATTACCTGCGGCGACAATAACATCGTTGACGGCGTTACGTTCGACGACATCCGCGTGGAAGATTTCCGTCAGGGCCGGCTCATAGACATGCGCATATTTTTCAACAAAAAATACTGCAAGGCACCGGGCAAAGCGGTGCGCAACATAGTTTTCCGCAACGTTGCCTACAACGGCTCCAAAGCAGAACTCTCCATCATAGCCGGCTACAACGAAGACCGCACCGTGAGCGACATCACCTTCGAGAATCTCACCATCAACGGCCGGCGCATCTCCGACGACATGCCGGAAAAACCGAAATGGTACAAAACTGGCGACATGGCCCGCATCTTCATAGGCGAACATGCCCACAACATCGTATTCAAGTAACAAAACACCCCTCATATCATGAAGAAAACATTTTTTTCGATAATCCTGCTTCTTCTCGGGTTCACGACAGCGACAGCGGCCATCAAGCACCCCTCGCTGCTCTTTACTCCCCAGCGGGTGGAATCGGCGAAAAAAGCGCTGAAAACCGACACGGCTCTTCAGACTGCATGGCAAAAAATCCTCGAAGTGGCAGACGGAAAGGCCGACGTGCGCAAACTCGAGTATCCGGCTCTCGCATACCAGATGACCGGCGACAAAAAGTATGCCGAAAAAATCAAGGAAACGCTGCTTAAAACAGCGAAAGTGAAATCGTGGGGCGACGCCGAGATGCTCGCCCGCCGCCCGGCATGGCGCAGCGAACTTCAGATGGCTCACAAGTCGTTTCAGCTCGCACTCGCCTACGACGCGGTCTACAGCTACCTTACCCCTTCGGAACGCAAAGAAATAGCCGACGGCCTCTACCGCCTCGCCGTGGAGCCCCTCGTGGGCGACTGGATTACCGACGACACCCGCGTTCACTCACTGAACTCGATGGGCCACAACTGGTGGACGTCGTGCGCCGGTATGGGAGGCATACTTGCTCTTGCCATAAGCAATGAGGTGCCCGAGGCAGCCGAAGCAGCGCAGTCGGTTGTCGAGGCACTTCCGGAATGGTTCTCGTTCGCGGGCGACGTAATTCAGCACAAGCCTAAGACTTTCGACCGCGACGGCGGAATGTACGAGAGCATCAACTACGCGAGCTTCGGCACTACCGAAGCCATGCTCATGCGTCTGGCGTGGCTCAACAGCCATCCCTCGGATAAACTTGAAGAAATTCCCCAGATGGAGAAACTGCCCTCGTTTTTCTGCCACACCGCATACCCCCGCACCGGCATTCTATACAGTCTGCCGTTCGGCGACAGCCATAAGAACGTAACCAGCGAAGGTTCCATAATTCTTGCCTACGCCATGGGCGTTGAGTCGCCCGAAACTCTGTGGTACGTAAGCCAGGTGACACCCGGACAGCACCGCGAGGGACTCCCGATCCACTTTCCCCTGGGTTTCCTCTACCGCGTCGACACCTCAAAGGCGCCCGCCGTGCCCGACCTGCCGACCTCGCATCTCTGGAAAGACTTCGGATGGGCCACGATGCGCGACTCGTGGAAGAAAGACGCCACGATGCTCGCCGTAAAAAGCGGCATGACCTGGAACCACTCCCACGCCGACGCCGGCTCGTTTGTTATCTTCCACAAGGGTGCCGACATTATCAAGGACGCCGGTAACTGCTCTTACGGAAAGCCCGAATACCGCGGTTATTTCTTCCAGAGCGACGCCCACAACGTTGTGAAGTTCAACGGTGAAGGCCAGTCTCCCTATCAGCAGTACCACGGCACGATGCTCCCCGGCAGCGTGAGCGGTCTCGTTGACGGCGGCAACGTGAAATATGTGCTCGCCGACGCCACCGGCCCGATGTCCGACAAATTCGCCCGCAATTTCCGCAGTTTTCTCTGGATTGACAACGTGATTTTCGTTGTCGACGATATCAAGAGCCACAAGGCGGGTCAGTTCGAGTGGCTATGGCATCCCGGCGGCAAAGCAGTGAAAAAAGGCTTCGACCTCAACGTTACTGAAGGAGAATCGGAAGTGGCCATCCGCCCGCTCTACCCCCGTCAGCTCGCTTACAGCAATTTCGTTCATGACTATCCCGAAGACCTCTTCTGGACAGTACACGAAGGCCCGACAGAAGACCTGAAATCAAAGGAAGAATACTACTCGTTCACCCTCCCGGGCAACACCGACCGCATAAAAGGCGTCACCGCCATCATACTTAAGGATACTCCGGGCCAAAAAGACCTTCCCGTTATCGAACGCCGCGAGGGCAACAACTGGATAGGCGTCAGAATGACCTACAAGGGTAAAGTAACCGACCTCTACATCAACCAGCTCGCCGACGGAAGACTCATGCACGTCAACTCGTGGATAGAGCCTGACGGATGGATGACCGATGCCTACATGCTCGCCGTCAGCTACCCCGAAGGGACTGATCCGGCACTTGCCAAAGACTTCTTCATCGGTCACGGCAGCATACTGCGCCGCGGCACCTCCGACACGCGATTCTCGTCGCTCTCCAAGCTCAACGTGATTGCGGAAGAGAAAGGAGGAAAACTCAACATGCAGGTGACAGGCCAGCCAACAGCGCGCATCAGCTACAAATCGGGAGCCTCGGCGGTCAGCGTCAACGGCAAAAAAGTGAAAGCGAGCCGTTCCGCCGGCAATCGCCTGAAATTCAAATACGTAGAAGAATAATACCGATATGAAAACATTTCTTGCCATAGCTCTCTTTGCTTCCGCTACCGCAGTCTGCGGCGCGGAACTCGACATAACCTCGCCCGACGGGCGCAACAGGGTAGTGTTCTCAAAGCCCGGAAAAGAACTCACCTACCGCGTTGACCGCGACGGACAGCAGCTTATAGCTCCTTCGCGCGCCGGCCTGCAGATCGACAACCGCGTGTGGGAAATGGCTCTCGGCAAGCGCGACCTCGCCCAGCCCGAGTGCTGGATGGATCTGCTCACCGTTGACTCCGTGAGTACCGGCGCGCCGGTCGACCGCACATGGCATCCCCTCTACGGAGAACGTTCCACCGTAAAAGACCGTTATAATTCAGCCACTCTTCACCTGTCGCGTAAAGACAAGTCGAAATACCGCTTCGACGTGGAAGTAAGGGCCTACGATGAGGGCGTGGCTTTCCGCTATTTCTTTCCCGAGCACCCCGACGCAATATTCCATAAAGTAACCGAGGATCTGACGGACTACACCTTTCCTGAAGGCACCACGGCCTGGAGCGAGCAATGGGCGCAGGCGTTTTTCGACGTCACCCCGGTAGACTCCATCAAGCGCCCCGTTGAGCGTGCACTCACGCTCGAACTGCCCGGCAACCGCTGGGTGGCGCTGACCGACGCCGACGTCGACGACTGGTGTCTGACCAAATTCATAGCCCGCGAAGGACACCGGGGCACTCTGTCGTCGGTGATGTACTCGCCGGTCGACATCGTAACTTACTACGCCACACCGTGGAAAATCATCATGACAGCCGACTCTCCGGGTAAACTGATTGAGCAGAACGATATTGTGCTCAATCTCAATCCCGAGCCGGAAGCAGATTTCTCGTGGGTGAAACCCGGAAAAATCATGCGCTGCACCACCCTGACCACCGAGGCAGGCAAAAAAGTGATAGACTTCTGCGCCGAACACAACATACAGTACATGCTCTACGACTGGAAATGGTATGAGCCCTGCACTTCGCACGACGGCGACGCCACTGAGGTAATACCGCAGATCAACATGCAGGAGGTAGTTGACTACGGCAAACAGAAAGGGGTGGGTGTATGGCTCTACGTGAACCAGCACGCCCTGATGAAACAGATGGATGAGTTGTTCCCGCTGCTGAGCAAGTGGGGAGTGGCAGGCGTGAAAAGCGGCTTCGTACAGTACGCATCCCACCGCTGGGCCACATGGCTCCACGACATGGTGCGCAAGGCGGCCGATAACCGTCTGCTTATGAATATCCACGATGAGTTCCGCCCCTCGGGATTCTCGCGCACCTACCCCAACCTCCTGACTCAGGAGGGTATCTGCGGCAACGAGGAATTCCCCCTTGCCACCCATAACGTGACGCTCCCCTTCACCCGTATGCTCAACGGCGCGGCTGACTACACCATCTGCTACTACGACAAGCGCATAAAGAATACCCACGCCCACCAGCTGGCAGCCTCGATAGTGTTCTACAGCCCTCTGCAGACCATCTTCTGGTACGACAAACCGGAATTCTATAAAGGTGAACCGGAAGTGAAATGGTTCGACGACCTCAAGACCGTATTCGACGACACCCGGGTGCTCGACGGCTACCCCGGCAAAGGCATAGTGATGGCACGCCGCAGCGGCGACGAGTGGTTTGTGGGTGCCATGACCAACAACGGAGGCGCCGAGCAGACCATCGACCTTTCTTTCCTCGACCCGGGCAGAAAATACACCGCCGAAATCTACACCGACGGGGGCGGGAAGGTAAAGACAGCAACCCGGGTGAAGTGCGAGACCCGTAAGGTTAAGTCAACCGACCGCCTGAAATTCACCCTTCAGCCCCGCGGAGGCGCAGCCCTACACATTTTCCCTGCCGACTGATTAAGTGTAGCGCGGGCCGTCTGCGTATCTATAAGTGAAATCATCGCCATACAGGAAAGGACTTTTTACATTACTATAGGTTAGCATTCCAATTCCGTTCATATCTGAGGTAAAAAAGATTTTTTGCATTTTCAATAAGAATGAAACTCCACAGCATCATATCAGCATCTTTGATTCTCTTTTCAGCCATAGACGCCGCTGCGGCCGACAACCGCGCATGGGTGCCCGACATGGCCGACGGCACTTACATTAACCCTGTAATCAACGCCGACTATTCCGACCCCGACGTGGTGGCTGTCGGCAAAGACTTCTATATGACTGCCTCGAGTTTCGGCTGCGCTCCCGGCCTCCCGATTCTCCATTCAACCGACCTCGTGAACTGGGAAATCGTAAACTACGCCCTCACCGAGGTTCCGCCCGCCGACTTCTACGGAGCCGCACCGCGCCACGGGAAAGGCGTCTGGGCTCCTTCAATCCGGTTTCACAACGGCGAATATTTCATCTACTGGGGCGACCCCGACTTCGGTATTTTCATGGTTAAAACCGCCGACCCGACAGGAAAATGGTCTGAGCCGGTGCTCGTGAAAGCCGGAAAAGGCATGATCGACCCCACTCCGCTGTGGGACGATGACGGAAAAGTGTATCTCGTACACGCCTGGGCGGGAAGCCGCGCCAAATTCAACAGCGTGGTCACCGTATGCGAGCTTTCAGCCGACGGCACTAAAGTTATCTCGCAACCCGTAATGGTGTTCGACGGCAACGACGGAGTAAACCACACCATAGAGGGCCCGAAGATTTACAAGCGAAACGGATGGTACTATATTTTCGCTCCCGCCGGCGGAGTTGTCGACGGCTGGCAGCTCGTCCTCCGCTCGCGCGACATCTACGGCCCATACGAATCGAAAATTGTAATGGCGCAGGGCGACTCTCCTGTCAACGGGCCTCATCAGGGAGCCTGGGTCGACACTGATAAAGGCGAATCATGGTTTATCCATTTCCAGGATCGCGGCGCATACGGCCGAGTCATTCACCTCAACCCGATGCAGTGGGTCAATGACTGGCCAGTGATAGGCGAGGACAAGGATGGCGACGGTTGCGGCACTCCCGTAATGCGCCACCGCAAACCGTCCGTGAGCACCCCTTCCGCAATCCGTGTGCCCGCTACTTCCGACGACTTCAATTCGCGCCGGCTCGGCCTTCAGTGGCAGTGGCACGCTAACTACAATGACACCTTCGGTTTCGGCTCCGATCTCGGATTTATGCGCCTCTACAGCCACATTCTCTCTCCCGGGGCACCCAACTACTGGGAAGTTCCAAACCTCCTTCTGCAGAAATTTCCGGCGGAGGAATTCACCGCTACTGCCAAAGTCCGCATATCGGCAAAAGGCCAGACAGAGGGTGTAGTTTCCGGACTCATCGTGATGGGCTGGGACTACGCGGCTCTCGGACTCGAAAAAACCGGCGACAACTTCACGCTCAAACTCAACACCTGCACCGATGCAGAGCAGGGTTCGCCGCAGAAAAGCGAGACTATGGCCACTATCGCCCCGACCCGTGTTTACGCCGCCGGACTCAACCCCAACATGGAATGCGACATATGGCTGCGGGTAAAAGTAAAGAAAGGCGCGATTTGCGAATTCAGTTACAGCACCGACGGGCGCCGTTTCACCCGCGCCGGATCCGATTTCAAAGCCCGCGCCGGAAAATGGATCGGCGCCAAGGTTGGCATTTTCAGCACCGCACCTGCCGGCTCGGAGCGCGGTTGGATCGACATCGACAGTTTTACAGTAACGAAATAAATCTGACACTATACCTGAAATCATGAAACTCAAACTTATCCTCCCCGCCATTGGACTGCTTGCAGGCGCTTCGGTCTACACCGCATGCACAACCGCTTCGGCCGGGAATGAAATCGACATAGACGGCGATCTCGAATACTGCAACGCCCAGATTCACCGCACACTGCGCGACCTCCGGGCCGACGGAGACTCCATCGACTACACCATGATGCCACGCAACATAGAAGGCACCGACACCGTATGGCACTGCCGCAAGGCCGACAAGGCCGAGTGGTGCGGCGGCTTCTGGCCCGGCATCCTGTGGTACAACTACGAAGCCACCGGCGACACTGCAATCCGCCGCGAGGCCGAACGATTCACTGCGTCGCTCGAATTTCTGAGCAAAACCCCGGCTTTCGACCACGACCTCGGCTTCCTGATGTTCTGCTCCTACGGCAACGGCTACCGCCTCACGCACAACCCGGCTTACCGCGACGTGATCATTGCCACCGCCGATTCGCTCGCTACCCTATTCAACCCTAAGGCAGGAACCATACTCTCCTGGCCCCGCAACATAGCCATTCTCGGAGGCCACAACACTATCATGGACAACATGATAAACCTCGAAATGCTCTTCTGGGCGGCGAAAAACGGCGGCGAAAAGCGTCTTTACGACATTGCTGTGAAGCACGCCGAAACCACCATGAAACATCATTTTCGTCCCGACTATACATGCTACCACGTAGCGGTTTACGACTCCATAACAGGCGAGTTCATCAAAGGCATGACCCATCAGGGATACTCCGACAGCTCTACCTGGGCGCGCGGGCAGGCCTGGGCCATCTACGGCTACACCATGGTCTACCGCGAGACCGGCGATCCCAGATTCCTCGACTTCGCCCAGAAGGTGACAGATGTATATCTCGACCGGCTTCCCTCCGACTACGTGCCCTACTGGGATTTCGACGATCCGAGAATACCGGAGGCTCCGCGCGATGCCTCGGCTGCCGCTGTAGTTGCTTCCGCGCTTCTTGAACTTCAGAGCTACGTAGGCGCAGAGAAGAGTGCGGTCTATCGCGGCGCAGCCGAAAAGATGCTGGCCTCGCTCGACTCCGACGCTTACCGCTGCGGCGCGAAAAAAAGCGCCTTTCTCGACCATTCGGTCGGACACCATCCCGCCGGCTCGGAAATCGACGCCTCCATCATCTATGCCGACTACTACTATATAGAGGCTCTTCTGCGCGAAAAGAAGCTCAACAGCGGGAAAAGCGTGCTCGCGGCTCTCTGATATGTCCTTTAAAGCGAATAATTGCGTATATTTGTAACCCGAAAACCACGTTTCTTCGCAATCATCATGAAAAATCTCCTGTTATTATGCGGCACTGCGGTTCTTCTGGCAGCGTGCTCTTCACGGGGTGTCCGGGTAGAGGTTTCCAACAGTCTCGAATTCGACCGGGCTTCCGAAATGGTGGAAATTCCCGTCGACAGTCTTCCCGGCGCCCTTGCCGAGTCAGCTTTCCTCTATGTCACCGACAGCAAAGGCAATGAGATTCCCTCGCAGATAACCTACGACCGCAAACTCATATTCCTCACCTCCGCCAAAGCAAATTCATCGGTAAAATACCGCATATTCCCCTCCGACACCCTCCACCGTTACGATACAATAGCCTGTGGGCGTGCATATCCCGAACGTGACGACGACATGGGCTGGGAAAACGACCTCGTTGGCTTCCGCGCCTACGGCCCCGCCCTGCAGAACCGCGGCGAGCGCGGATTCGGCTACGACATATTCCTGAAACGCGACACCGTGAAACCGATCCTCGACATGCTGTATGCCATCGAGCTCAACCCCGAATCGTGGGCGAAAACCGACAGCATCCGCAAAGAGCAGGGCTATTCAGCCGCCGAGGCGTTCATCCGCACGTTCTCATATCACGTTGACCACGGTTACGGAATGGACTGCTATGCCGTAGGCCCCACTCTCGGCGCCGGAGTCTCCGCTCTCATGGATTCCGGCAAAATCGTGTATCCCTGGTGTTATAAGGAAGCCGAAATTCTCGACAATGGCCCGCTGCGCTTCACCGTAAAACTCCGCTTCACGCCGCTTACCGTAGGAACCGACACCTCCGTGGTGGAGACGCGCCTCATCTCTCTCGACAAGGGCTCACACCTCAACCGTACCGACATCTCCTATGAAGGTCTCAGCCGCGAGCGCCCCATAGCCACCGGAATCGTGCTTCACGACACCGAGGGCACCGTGACAACCGATTCTGAAAAGGCATATATTTCATATGTAGACCCGACGCAAGGCACCGAAAACGGCAAAGTTTTCATAGGTGCTGTATTACCCGTCAGCGCAGCCGAAACATTGATCGACCGCCACGCCGACGCTCCCTCCCATGTACTGGCAGTCTCACCCTACAAGCCAGACGAGACCTACAGCTACTACTGGGGATTCGCGTGGGATCGCACCGACATCACCTCGGTCGACGCTTGGAACGACTATCTCGCCCGTCATGCCGCCGCCCTGCGCTCACCCCTAAAAATAAAAATCAATTAAACATACTGCAATGGTAAATTTCTCACTCGAAGGCAAGGTTGCCCTCGTCACCGGAGCCGCCTACGGCATCGGTCTCGCCATAGCTCAGGCTTACGCCGAAGCCGGCGCTAAAATAGTGTTCAACTGCTCGCGCCAGCAGACCGTTGACCGCGGTCTCGAAGCCTACCGCAAACTCGGCATAGACGCAAAAGGCTACCTCTGCGACGTAACCGACGAAGAGGCCGTAAAAGCCATGGTCGCCGACATCGAAAAGACTGTAGGCACAATCGACATTCTCGTGAACAACGCAGGCATCATCAAGCGTATTCCCATGGAGGAGATGGCAGTAGAGGATTTCCGCCGTGTGATCGATGTTGACCTCGTGGCTCCCTTCATCGTGGCCAAAGCTGTGATTCCCGGAATGATAAAGAAAGGCCACGGCAAAATCATCAACATATGCTCAATGATGAGCGAACTCGGCCGTGAGACAGTCAGCGCATACGCCGCTGCAAAGGGCGGTCTGAAGATGCTCACTCGCAATATCTGCTCCGAATTCGGAGGCGCTAACATCCAGTGCAACGGCATCGGTCCGGGCTACATCGCCACCGAGCAGACCGCTCCTCTGCGCGAACGTCAGCCCGACGGCAGCCGCCACCCCTTCGACCAGTTCATCATTTCCAAGACTCCCGCCGGACGCTGGGGAACCCCCGAAGACCTTATGGGGCCCGCTGTTTTCCTCGCATCCGACGCATCCGACTTCGTCAACGGCCATATTCTCTACGTAGACGGCGGCATCCTCGCCTATATCGGCAAACAGCCCTAATACTCCGGAACACTCATGGAAAGTGTCTTTTCATATATAATTAAGCTCGGAGCAGCCGTGATGATGCCTATCATCTTCACGATCCTCGGACTGTGTATAGGCATTCGTTTCGGCGAAGCTCTGAAATCAGGTCTGAAAGTGGGCGTAGGTTTTGTGGGACTCTCGATTGTCACCGCGCTGCTCACTTCGGCTCTCGGCCCGGCTCTTGATACGGTAGTGGACATTTACCATCTCCAGCTCCACGTGTTCGACATGGGCTGGCCGGCGGCCGCTTCGGTGGCCTACAACACCGCCGTGGGCGCTTTCATCATTCCAGTATGCCTCGGCGTTAACCTGCTCATGCTGTTCACTAAAACCACCCGAACCGTCAACATCGACCTCTGGAACTACTGGCATTTCGCCTTCATCGGAGCAATCATCTACTTTGCGAGCGGCTCCCTGGCGTGGGGTTTCTTCGGCGCCATTGTCTGCTACATAATCACCTTGATACTGGCCGACATGACCGCCAAAAAATTCCAGAACTTCTATAAGGACATGGACGGAATTTCCATTCCCCAGCCTTTCTGCGCCGGATTCGTTCCCTTCGCGTGGGCCATCAACAAGGGCCTCGACAAAATCCCCGGAATCGGCAAACTCGAAATCGACGCTGAAGGACTGAAAAAGAAATTCGGCCTGATAGGCGAGCCTCTTTTCCTCGGAGTGGTAGTGGGCATCGGCATCGGCTGTCTCACCTGCGGCTCGTGGGCAGAGATTGTCGACAAAATCCCCTACATTCTCGGCCTCGGCATCAAGATGGGCGCCGTAATGGAACTCATTCCCCGCGTCACCGTTCTCTTCATCGAAGGCCTTAAACCGATCAGCGACGCCACCCGTTCGCTGATTGCGCGCAAGTTCAAGGGCGCTGAAGGTCTGAACATCGGCATGAGTCCCGCTCTCGTCATCGGTCATCCCACCACCCTCGTGGTCTCGATTCTGCTCATACCTGTCACCCTGGCGCTCGCTGTTGTTCTTCCCGGCAACGAATTCCTGCCCCTCGCATCGCTCGCCGGAATGTTCTACGTGTTTCCTCTCGTGCTGCCCTTTACGAAAGGCAACGTCGTCAAGACCTTCATCGTGGGTCTCGTCGTGATAATTATGGGACTCTATATGGTCACCAGCCTGGCCCCGGCGTTCACGCTCGCCGCCAAAGATGTATTTGCAAACACCGGCGACTCCGCCGTAGCCATTCCCGAGGGATTCGCAGGAGGCAGCCTCGATTTCGCGTCCAGCCCCCTGGCATGGATAATATATCAGGCTACCGAAAACCTCCGCTGGATAGGCTCCGGAATACTCGTGGTACTCACCATGGCCATGATGTGGTGGAACCGTGTCCACATCATCCGCAACCAGAAGGCTATGATCGAGAAAAATTCCACCGAACTTCAAGAAACCGAATAAACAAGATTCAAAATGAAAAAAATCATACTTTCGGCAGCCGCCGTTATCATGGCGCTCGCCGCATCGGCCCAGACAGACTACAGCATCATGCGCGCCTGTCACCCCGACGATGTAAAGAACTACGACACCAATCAGCTCCGCTCGCACTTCACGATGCCAAGGGTGATGGAAAACGACAAAATCAACCTCACCTACTCCATGTACGACCGCCTTATTTTCGGCGGCGTGATTCCTGTGGCCAAAACGGTGAAACTCGAGACCATCGACCCCCTCAAGGCCGAATACTTCCTTGAGCGCCGCGAACTCGGCGTGATCAACATCGGCGGCGACGGAATCGTCACTGTCGACGGCAAAGACTACGAACTCCGCTTCAAGGATGCCCTCTACGTGGGCCGCGGCAACAAGGATGTGACTTTCCGCTCCAAGGATGCCTCCAATCCCGCCAAGTTCTATATCAATTCCACCCCGGCTCACAAGGCTTACAAGACTCAGCTCGTAACCATCGACGGCCGCAAAGGCTCGCTCAAAGCCAACTCTTTCGCCGCCGGCAAGATGGAGGACAGCAACGACCGTGTAATCAACCAGCTCATCGTCAACAACGTGCTTCAGGAAGGTCCCTGCCAGCTCCAGATGGGTCTCACCGAGCTTAAACCCGGCTCTGTATGGAATACCATGCCCGCCCACACCCACGACCGCCGCGTTGAGGCCTACTTCTACTTCAACGTGCCCGAAGGCAACGCCATCTGCCACCTTATGGGCGAGCCGCAGGAAGAGCGCCTCATCTGGCTCCACAACGAGCAGGCTGTAATGTCGCCCGAATGGTCGATCCACGCAGCTGCCGGAACCTCCAACTACATGTTCATCTGGGGCATGGGCGGCGAGAACCTCGACTACGGCGACATGGACAAGATCAATTATCTCGATATGAAATAATGGAGAACAACTTCAGAGAAGTATCCGAAAGCTACACAATCGCTGAGGCCGTCCGCGAAGCGCAGCGCTGCCTTCACTGCAAGGTGCCGTCGTGCCGCAAAGGCTGCCCCATCGCCAACGACATCCCCGACTGGATTGCCGAACTTGCCAAGGGCAATTTCGGCAATGCCATGTCGATCATCCACTCCCGCAGCAACCTCCCTGCAGTGTGCGGCCGCGTGTGCGCCCACGAGCGTCAGTGCGAGGGCAACTGCGTGCTCGGCAAGAAGGGGAGCCATATAAACATAGGTAAACTCGAACGCTTCGTGGCCGATTTCGACTCCGACGCGGGCCTGACCCACGAGGCAATACCCGAGAAATCGCGTGGGCGCGTGGCCGTGATAGGCAGCGGGCCTGCCGGACTCACAACTGCGGGCGACCTCTCGCGCCGCGGTTTCAGCGTGGAGATTTTCGAAATGGAACCCGAACCGGGCGGCGTACTCATGTACGGCATACCGGAATACCGTCTGCCTAAAGAGGTGGTACGCCGCGAAATCCGCAAGATTGAAAACCTCGGAGTGATTTTTCACCTGTCCACCACAATCGGAAGGGATTTCACCGTCGACGATCTTTTCAACCGCGGATTCGACGCCATTTTTATGGCCACCGGCACCGGCACTCCGCGCCGCCTCGACATTTCCGGCGCCGAACACAACGGTGTTCGTCAGGCCATCCGTTTCCTGCGCCGCGTAAGCCTCTATGAATCGGGCCTGATGAACCGCGACGAAGTGATCGTAGGTCCCGGCGACAAAGTTTTCGTAATCGGATGCGGCAACACCGCCATCGACGCCGCCCGCACCGCCGTGCGCATGGGGGCGGCGGAAGTAACCGTGGTCTACCACCGTACAATCAACGATATGTCAGCGCTCCGCTCGGAGTACGACGACGCCGTAAGCGAGGGCGTACGGTTCATGTGGAAATCCTCAGTGGTTGAAATCGATGGCGACAAAGACAATACACGCCTCAATTCCATCGTTATAGATACCGAAGGCGAGTGCTCGCGCGTCGACGCCTCCATCGTCATCATGGCTGTCGGCAGCGTCCCCGCCTCGCGCATCGTATCCTCGACGGAAGGAATAGAAGTCGATGCAAAAGGCTACGTTCTCACCCGCGAGACCCCCTACGGCATGACTACACGCCCCGGAGTGTTTGCCGGCGGCGACGTCACCAACCGCCCCGCCACTGTGGTTCACGCCATGCGCGATGCCAAACTCGTAGCCGAGGGAATCGAACGCTACGTGGACGCTGTGAAACTTTTAGAGATTGTGAAAAAAGAAACAAAATAGAGTTATGAGCAAAATAATTACACTGGGCGAAATAATGCTCCGCCTGTCGCCCGCCGGAAACTGCCGCTTCGTGCAGGTCGACAATTTCAACGTTATCTGGGGAGGCGGCGAGGCCAACGTTGCCGTTTCGTGTGCCAACTACGGGCACGACGCCTTCTTCGTCAGCAAACTTCCTGCCCATGAAATCGGGCAGGCTGCAGTCAACGCCCTGCGGCGCTACGGTGTCCGCACCGACTTCATTGCCCGTGGCGGCGACCGCGTAGGCATCTATTACTGCGAGACAGGCGCATCCATGCGCCCCTCGAAAGTTATCTACGACCGCGCCCATTCCGCTATAGCCGAGGCTGACCCCGAAGATTTCGACTTCGACGCCATAATGGAAGGCGCCGACTGGTTCCATTGGAGCGGTATCACCCCCGCCATCTCCGACAAGGCCGCCGAACTCACCCGTCTGGCCTGTGAGGCCGCCAAGCGCCACGGTGTGACCGTAAGCGTTGACCTCAACTTCCGCAAAAAGCTCTGGACATCTGAAAAGGCTCAGTCAGTGATGCGTCCGCTCATGAAATATGTCGACGTTTGCATCGGCAACGAGGAAGATGCCGAGCTCTGCCTCGGATTCAAACCCGAGAGCGACGTGGAAAGCGGCAACACCGACGCTGAGGGCTACAAGGGCATTTTCCGCGCCATGGCCAAGGAATTCGGTTTCAAATATGTGGTCTCCACTCTGCGTGAATCCTTCTCCGCCACCCACAACGGCTGGAAGGCAATGATTTTCAACGGCACCGACTTCTACGAGAGCAAACGCTACGATATCAACCCTATAATCGACCGCGTAGGCGGTGGCGACTCCTTCTCAGGCGGCCTCATCCACGGTCTGCTCACCATGCCCACCCAGGGCGAAGCACTCGAATTCGCCGTAGCGGCATCCGCCCTCAAGCAGACCATTCCCGGAGACTTCAACCTCGTGAGCGAAGCCGAGGTAAAAGCTCTCGCAGGCGGTTCTGCCAACGGCCGCGTGCAGCGCTGATATCCTGCATTAAAGGTTATAATTTTATTATAAGTTACATAATTCCATTCTCTGAGGGCATTTCGGTCGCTTTTGTAGCCGGAATGCCCTCAGGTTCTTAACCTCGTGCGGTAAGCGCGGGGACTCATACCCATAATCCGCGAAAACAGCCGCGAAAAATAATACTGATCCTCTATTCCGAGCCGCAGACTTATCTGGCTCACGGAAAGCTGCGTGTCGTCGAGCAGCCCGCACGCCTTGCGCACCTTGAGCAGATTGAAATAATTGAGCGGACTATGACCAGTACGCTCCTTGAAAACTGCCGAGAAACGCGAGGCCGACAAACCTACGTAAGCCGCCGCCTCCTCGAGCGAGAGACGGCTCCCTATGCGCTCCTCGAAATAATGGATGGCCGACTCCGCTATGTCGAATCCGACCCGCTCCGACGCCGCAGCCCCGCGGAACTGCTGAATGTAGCGCAACGACGCGAAATAGTGCTGCAGCAGCGCCATGGCATAGCGGATGTTTTCGAGAGCATACGACCGGTTGAGCGTGATGAGAATCTCGTCGAAGAGATTGTTGCGCACGCTTATCCTCGAGAAATCGCCCGGTTCCACCCGTGTTGGCTGCATACACCCCGAGGCGTAATACTGTGCGAGAGTGCCGCTGAAATGTATCCAGTAGATTGACCACGGATTCTTCTCGTCGGCGGCATAGATATGCGGCTTGTCCTTGGGCAGAATAAAGTACTCTCCCGCATGTATAATCCTGCTTACACCGTCAGTCTCGTACCAACCTTCACCGTCAACGCAATAGATAAACACATACTGCTCTATCGGTTCGGTTCGGCGCCGGTAGTGATGCCGCGCCTTCGGATAGTAACCTATGTCGGTGAGATACAGTGCAGAAGCCAACGGGTCGCTGCTCATCATGCCCACTATCGCCTGCGGGAGAACCACCGACTGCTCCCCCTTGAATCCGTCTTTCAGTTTCATACGGCAAAGATAGTAAAATAATCCATCTTTTTACAGAAATCTTTCATTTTCCGGCGGTTGGATACGCTGTAATTTTGCGGTATCCAAAAATCAGTCATACCAATGGAAAAAACCAACAACACTTTCATCTATTTTATCTGCCTCGTCTCCGCCATGGGCGGACTGCTCTTCGGCTACGACTGGGTGGTTATCGGCGGTGCTAAACCGTTCTACGAGGTTTATTTCGGAATCGCCGGTTCTCCGTCGCTCCAGGGTCTTGCCATGTCGATTGCCCTTGCCGGCTGCCTCGTAGGCGCAATGTGCTGCGGTTGGCTCGCCGACAAAATGGGACGCCGCCCGCTGCTTCTCGTCTCGGCGGCTCTGTTTCTTGTGTCGGCCTACGCAACCGGTGCTTTCAACATCTTCAATTTATTTCTCTGCGCCCGCTTCGTCGGCGGAATAGCCATAGGCATAGCCTCGGGTCTTTCGCCAATGTATATAGCCGAAGTTGCCCCCGCGTCGATCCGCGGACGACTCGTTGCTCTCAATCAGATGACAATCGTGATCGGCATACTCGCCGCCCAGATTGTCAATATGCTCATTGCCGAACCCATGCCCGAAGGCACCACCGTTGCCCCCGCCGATTCATGGAACGTACTCATGGGCTGGCGCTGGATGTTCTGGAGCGCTGCATTCCCTGCCGCTGCATTCCTGCTTCTCGCCTGGTTCATTCCTGAGAGTCCGCGCTGGCTTGTGATGAAATCGCGCACCGACGCAGCCATGGAAATTCTCTCGCACATCGGCGGCCGTCTTTACGCCATCCGCGAAATCAACGCCATGGAAGCCTCCGGCTCTGAAAAGAAAAGCAGCGGCGGCCTGCGCCTGCTCTTCAGCCGCCCCTACCGCAGAGTACTTCTGCTCGGAGTGGTAGTGGCCGTGTTCCAGCAGTGGTGCGGCACAAACGTTATCTTCAACTATGCTCAGGAAGTGTTTGCCGACGCCGGCTACGACCTCGGCGACATGTTCTTCAACATCGTGCTTACCGGCATCGTCAACGTAGTGTTTACAATCGTGGCTATCTATATGGTGGAGCGTGTCGGACGCCGCAAACTCATGCTCTGGGGAGCCGCAGGCCTCTGCATCATCTACGCCGCGCTCGGCATCGGTTACTACACGGGAGCTACGGGATTCATCATGATCATACCGGTTGTTGCGGCTATCGCCTGCTACGCCATGACACTCGGCCCCGTCACCTGGGTGCTCCTCGCCGAGATTTTCCCCAACCGCGTCCGCGCCGTGGCAGTAGGCACCTGTACCTTCGCCCTCTGGGTAGGTTCCTTCTCCCTCACCTACTCATTCCCGCTGCTCAACAGCGCCCTTGGCAGCTACGGCACCTTCTGGATTTACTCCGCTATTTGCCTCGCCGGATGGATCTTCATTCTCGCCCGCTGTCCCGAGACCAAAGGCAAAACCCTCGAATCGCTCGAAAAAGAACTGGTCGACGACCGTCAGGAACAGATTATGTCAACTGATTTCTAATAACTACCTTTCTCATATTTCTATATCATTATCATGGTCAAAGCATGGAAAGAGCGGGTTGTGATTCCCACTTACGAAGTGGGCGACCCCGAAAAAAATCCCATTTTTCTCGAAAAGAGAGTCTATCAGGGTTCAAGCGGCGTAGTTTACCCTTACCCTGTGATTGAATCCATCTCCGACGTCAAGACCGACCACGAATGGAACGCTGTTTTCATCGAAAACGAATACATCAAGGTAATGGTGCTTCCCGAACTCGGAGGCCGCATACAGATGGCTTACGATAAAATCAAAAAACGCCATTTCGTTTACTACAACCACGTCATCAAACCCGCCCTCGTGGGTCTTGCAGGCCCCTGGATCTCAGGCGGCATCGAATTCAACTGGCCCCAGCACCACCGCCCCTCAACCTACATGCCGGTTGACTGCGCCATCGAAGAGAATGCCGACGGTTCCGTCACCGTGTGGGTAAGCGAGATGGAGCGTATGTTCCATCAGAAGGGCATGGCCGGATTCACCCTCCGTCCCGGATGCGCATACCTCGAAATAAAGGGCGTGCTCTACAACCGCACCGACATGCCACAGACATTCCTCTGGTGGGCCAATCCCGCCGTGGCGGTCAACGACCACTACCGCTCGGTGTTCCCGCCCGACATCAACGCCGTGTTCGACCACGGTAAGCGCGCCGTAAGCTCCTTCCCCATCGCCACCGGCACATATTATAAGATGGACTACTCTTCGGGCGTCGACATCGCCAACTACAAGAATATCTTCGTGCCCACATCCTATATGGGCGTCAACTCGAAATATGACTTCGAGGGCGGCTACGAGTGCGACACCGAAGCAGGCATGCTCCACGTGGCAAGCCACCACGTGTCGCCCGGAAAGAAGCAGTGGACATGGGGCAACGGCGACTTCGGCCGCGCTTGGGACAGATGCCTCACCGACGACGACGGACCCTACATCGAACTCATGGCCGGCGTCTATACCGAAAACCAGCCCGACTTCACATGGCTCATGCCATACGAGGAGAAGGAGTTCACACAGTACTTCCTCCCCTACCGCGAACTCGGAGTGGTGAAGAATGCCACTAAAGACCTCCTGATGAACATCGAGCCCGACGGCAAAGGCAACGTGGTTCTCAAAGTGTTCTCCACCTCCCGCCAGTCGGTCAACATTCTGCTCACCTCTGCCGACGGCAGGATTTTCTTCGACCGCAACGTGGATATCACACCCGAGAAGGTATTTGAAGAGACAATCGCAGTTGACGGCGCCGACATGGCTGATCTGCGCCTGAAGTTCGTGAAGAACGGACACACCGTCATGACCTGGCAGACCGAACCCGACGAAATCCGCCCGATTCCCCCCGCAGCCGAGGCGGCTCTCCTGCCACATCAGATCAAGACCGTGGAGCAGCTCTATCTCACTGGCCTCCATCTCGAGCAGTACCGTCACGCCACCTACAACCCCACCGACTACTACCTCGAGGGCCTGCGCCGCGACCCCGACGACGTGAGATGCCTCAACGCCATGGGTCTATGGTACATCCGCAAGGGTCGTTTCGAACTTGCCGAAGAGTATCTCCGCAAGGCTGTCGCCATCCTCCAGAAGCGAAATCCCAATCCCTACGACGGCGAACCCATCTACAATCTCGGCCTCGCCCTCAAGTATCAGAACCGCAACGACGAAGCCTACAACTATTTCTATAAATCCACCTGGAACGGAGCATGGCAGGACGCCGGCTACTTCGCCTGCGCTCAGATTTCGGCGCTCAACGGCAATCTCGACGACGCCCTCTACGAAATCACCCGCTCGCTCCTCCGCAACTGGAACAGCCCGAAGGCACGCTCCCTCAAAACCGCCATACTCCGCCGCCTCGGCAGAAAAGAGGAGGCCGTGGCGCTCTGTATCGACTCCTATATCACCGACAAGTTCAACTACGGCTGCATGGTGACCCAGTATCTCGCCACCGGCGACGAATCCATAATCGCCGACCTCTGCGGCCTCATGCACGGCAACGCCCACAACTACGACGAAATCGCCCTCGATTTCACCGCCGCCGGATTATGGGAAGAGGCCGAAACCGTATGGAAAGCCGCAGAAAAGACGGGAGCCACCACCGCAATGACCTACTATTACCTCGGCTGGATGCGCACACTTGCCGGCAATGCCGCAGGAGCCGCAGAAGCATTCGCCAAGGGTGCCGCAGAATCGCCCGACTTTGTGTTCCCCAACCGGCTGGAGGCAATTCAGGCTCTTCAGGCAGCGCTCGCCGCAAACCCCGGCGACGCTCACGCCCGCCATTTCCTCGGCAATCTCTTCTACGACAAACGCCAGTACGATCTCGCTCAGGAGTATTGGGAGACAGCCGCCGAACTCAACCCCGGATTCCCCACCACCTGGCGTAACCTCGCTCTCGTTTACTTCAACAAGCGCGGTCTCCGCGAAAAGGCGCTCGAATGCATGGAGCGAGCCTTCAGCCTCGACCCCACAGACTCACGTATCCTCATGGAGCTCGACCAGCTCTACAAAAAGATGCAGCGTCCCCACGCCGAACGCCTCGAAATGCTCCGCAAGCACATCGGCCTCGTAGGACGTCGCGACGACCTTCTGCTCGAACTCATCACCCTGCTCAACCAGACCGGCAGCCACGAGGAGGCGATGAAGCTGCTCGACGGCCATCAGTTCCACCCCTGGGAAGGCGGCGAAGGCAAGGTGCCCCTGCAGTATCAGACCAGCCGCACCGAACTCGCCAAAAAAGCAATCGCGGCCGGTGATTACGAAAAAGCCGTCAGCCTGCTCGAGCAGTGTCTCGTCTACCCCCATAATCTCGGCGAGGGCAAGCTCTACGGAGCGCAGGAGAACGACTTCCACTATCTGCTCGGCCTCTGCTACCGCAGTCTCGGCAACGAGGAGAAGGCCCGCGAGGAGTTCACGCTCGCCACTCTCGGCTCGACAGAACCCGCTGCCGCAATGTACTACAACGATGCCAAGCCCGACAAAATCTTCTACGCCGGTCTCGCATTCCGCGCGCTCGGCGACGAGAAGAAGGCACGCTCCTATTTCAACCGCCTCGTTGATTACGGCAAACAGCATCTCCACGACAAGGTAGTGATGGACTATTTCGCAGTCAGCCTCCCCGACCTCCAGATCTGGGACGGAAGTCTCGACGACGCCAACCGTATCCACTGCCTCTATATGCTCGCCCTCGGCTACGAAGGTCTCGGCGACAAGGCCCATTCGCTGCGCTACCTCAAGGAAGCTGAAGCCATGGATGTCAACCACATGGGCATCCTCGCCTTCAATACCCTCCGCGAAACGATTCTCTGATAATTTAAGTATAATATTCTAAAAAACCGGCGAACCCGCTTCACTTCGGGTTCGCCGGTTTTATTAGGTGTATAGGTCATGTAGTTTTGTTTTCATGTTCGTTTGTTGTTAAAGCAATCCGTATCCCAACGCACTACGTTGTTTTCTATATAGTCTGCAATTTTGTTTCCGTCATTCACCCCTCTGATGATATGGTCGTGATAGCGTCCTTGCCATCCGAAATCAATATTGTTGCGCCGGGCATATCGGGTCACAGACTGCTTGTATCCACCGACAACAACACCTAATGCAGTTCTGACTGTAGGGATGCACCCGGGTGCATCCGCTCTTTCGCGAATCACTATCACAGCATGTACATGATTAGGCATAACGACGAACAATGGCACCTCAACATATGAATAATGAGTGGACAGTGTGGACATTGCCTCATATGCGTATCTCCCCATTTCCGAAAAAAAACATTTTACCATCCTTTATTCTACCAAAATAATGTTCCTTATCCCTCGTGCATATAGAGTTGTGAAATTCCGCACGGATATTTTTACGCCGAGGTAAATTCAATACATTTGGACTGTCGGATGAACAGAAATTGTCAAATGCACTTGAGGTCGCGGATAATTCGCGATCAACGGATGCACCCGGGTGCATCCCTACATCAGGTGGCTGATTATTTATTGATGTCATGAAAATTCTGTTTCATTTGCGAAATCGAATTATTGCCGTCCGATAAAAAGTCGGGTTCAGACTTCCTCAAGTTTGTTTTGCTTGAGTTTCTCCACAATGGCGTTGATGTCGGCCATTCGGGCGGGGATGTCGATAGTCTGAGGACAATGGGGCGTACATTCCCCGCAGGCTATGCAGTGATCAGCCTGACGCAGTTTTGGCACTGAGCGGTCGTAGCCGAGCAGAAAAGCTTTCCGTTCTTTTTCGTAGTTCGGGTCGCGGCTTCCGGCAGGTACATTGCCCTCTTCCACGCATTTGTTGTAATGCGCGAATATGGCAGGGATATCGAGTCCGATCGGACACGGCATGCAATACTTGCACGCCGTACAAGGCACGGTAGGATACGACAGGAGCAGATAGGCCACTTGCTGCAGAAGCTTGTCTTCTTCAGGAGTTATCGGATGGAGCGGAGAGAAAGTCCGGAGATTATCCTCGAGATGATCCATATAGGTCATTCCGGAAAGCACGGTGAGAACGCCTTCGGGCGTGCCTGCATAGCGAAATGCCCACGAGGCAACCGAGTCGTCGGGGCGGCGCTGTTTGAGCATGGCCGTCAGACTGTTGCTCATGGAGGCAAGGCGTCCGCCTAAGAGCGGTTCCATAATTACGGCCGGGATTCCACGCTTATGGAGTTCGCCGTAGAGATATTCCGCGTTAGTGTTGCGTGGGTTCGTCTCGGCAGCGTGGAGCCAGTCGAGGTAGTTGAGCTGAATCTGCACGAAATCCCACTTATATTTATCGTGTTGCGACAGCAGATAGTCGAAAACCTCGATATCGCCGTGATATGAGAAACCGAGATTGCGGATCCGGCCCGCTTCGCGTTCCGCCACAAGGAAATCGAGAACACCGTTGTCGAGGTAGCGTCCGTGGAGCGCATCCATGCCGCCCATTCCGATGCCGTGGAGAAGCATATAGTCGATATAGTCGGTGCGGAGATATTTCAGCGAGTTGCGGTACATCTCTATGGATTTCTCGCGCGACCACGTCTCGGGAGCGAAATTCGACAGTTTGGTAGCAATGAAATAGCTCTTGCGCGGATGGCGCGACAGGGCTATTCCGGTGGCCTCCTCGCTTTTCCCTTTGCAGTATGCCGGCGACGTGTCGAAATAATTCACACCTCCTTCTATAGCGCGGTCTACAAGCTTGTTTACCATATCCTGGTCGATTACTTCCTCTCCGTCGGCGTTCTTTACGGTAGGCCAGCGCATGCAGCCGTAGCCGAGAATCGACACGCTGTCGCCGGTGGAAGGGTTGGTGCGGCGTGTCATCGTGCGGACTTCCCCATTCCGGGAAGTGCCGGCGGCTTCCGTTTCGCCTGATTTGCGACATCCCGTGGCTGCCGCAACCACGGCTCCCGCACCGAGATATTTGAGAAAATTGCGGCGTGATATGTTATTTCTCGTCATGTTCTTAAGAGGTTGTTTAATAACAAATGTTAAGCCGGAGTGGATGGATTTTTGAGCTAACCTGTTCATAATCTGA